>JAEEGL014255718.1_pt1 | contig 40834 bp, 36 predicted proteins | sample 9134231 | NCBI WGS metagenome assembly JAEEGL01 (sample SAMN16246548, study PRJNA631951) | gut metagenome | biome: gut microbiome; feature: rumen; material: fiber-attached | host: Bos | place: Iran: Karaj | collected 2018-10
GGCCGACGCAGGCACATACAAGTGGGGTGTCACCATCACCACTGCCTATCTGCCGCTCGACAACACCGCTTTCTTCCAGTCAGAGATGAACCTCGTCGATTGGCTCTCACAATATGGCGCAGGCAATGAAGTGCTCATGAAGTCCTATCTGGGCCGCATGCTCTTCCGCGAAGAGGACGTTCTGAAACATGTCAACGTGCTGAGCGGTGGCGAGAAAATGCGCTGCATGATAGCCCGCATGCAGCTGAAGAACGCCAACTGCCTCATTCTCGATACGCCCACCAACCATCTCGACCTGGAGTCTATCCAGGCCTTCAACAACAACCTCATTCAGTTCAAGGGCAATATCCTCTTTGCTTCCCACGACCATGAGTTCATCAACACTGTGGCCGATCGCATCATCGAACTGACGCCTAAGGGCACCATCGATAAGCTGATGACCTACGACGACTACATCTACGACGAGCAGATCAAGGAACAGAAGGCACGGATGTACGGCTAACCGGGAAACTGAAGTAAATGTCGGGGAATGGTTCATTCTCCAGTGTGAAGTGCCACCACTCGGTGGTCATAGGCTTGAAGCCATGACGCAGCATCGCTCTACGCAGAATCATCCTGTTACGGAACTGCTCAGCAGTGATGCTGCGTCCCATGACACTCTTACTGCCATCACCCGTATAATCACCTGTCTCGGGATTGCCACAGAAGTCAGGATGACTTTCAGGTCCGAACCAGTCAAAGGTTCCCCCCATGTCGAGTTCCTTTTCGGTATTCATGTCGAAAAGAGTCAAGTCAAGGGTTGAACCGCGAGTGTGTCCGCTCTTCAAGCAGATATATTCCTGGTCAAAGAGCACCCCCTTGTCAAGGTCAGGATAGAAGTAAGCCTTCATACAGGTATCAGGAATATCAGCCGCCCATCGTACAAAATGATCCACAGCTTTCTGCGGACGGTAGGCATCATAGATTTTCAGGCGATAACCCTGAGCCTTTACATCGTCGCTCACAGCCTTCAGACTGTCGGCAGCCACCCTCGTCAGCAGTGCCGTAGGCTCCAGATAACCGTCAATGCGGCTTCCTACGAAATTATAAGTGCCGAAATAGCGTATCTCAAGGATGGCATCGGGCACGACATCGGTTAACACAACAAACTGGCTTGCATCCTCCTCTGGAGCAGCCCCACCCTTTCCGTCATTATCTTCGCAACTGCATCCTGCGAAAACACAGCCACATGCAAAGACAATAGCAGTCAGATTAAAAAGTCCTGAATGTCTCATACTTATCGAATGATTGATGATTGAGTTATAGTTACAACTGCAAAGTTAGGAAATATAATCTGAACAGGAAAGAAAAAAGCAGGAAAAGGAATAAAAACTTCAATCCTCCTCAATTCTTCGCAAACTGTTGCGCAACGCATTGCGATGTGTTTTTAATAAAAAAGTAATCGGAAATATTGTAATAATAACTATTTTTGCATTGGTAAAAAACCAACATAAGAACACAATAATAAGATTTTCGAGTAATGAGTCGTCTGTTTGTGAAAACCGGCGGCTTTTTTTTACATACATAAGCAACGCGTTGCGCAACATTTCCCCGTTTTGTTGCTGCTTTTCTTATCAGAAATCATTATCTTTGTCGTATCAATATTCCCCATTCCCCGAATTATGAAACGAATATCACAGCGCGACATAGCCAAGATGCTCGGTATCAATGTCTCAACCGTTTCGAGGGCATTGAGAGGACTCGACGGTGTTAGTCCCGATCTGAAGGAGAAAATCGAACAGATGGCCGAAGAACGAGGCTATCGTCCCAACCCTTTTGCCGTAAGTCTGCGCTACGACACCACCCATATTATTGGCATTGTAGTGCCCGACATCTCATTCAACCACTACGCCCATATCATGAAGCGCATCGAAGCCGATGCCAAGAAAAACGGCTACATGTGCATCATCACCGATTCAGGTGACAAATACGAAAACGAAGTCAACTGCTTGGAATTGCTGATGAACATGCACGTAGAAGGTATTATCATCTGTCCTTCGCAGGAGACCACCGACTTCCGTCATCTGCTGCAGCTCCGTCAAGCCCACATCCCAGTGGTACTCTTCGACCAGGTGCCCGACATTGACATCTCGTCGGTCATCATCAACGATGCCGCCTCGGCTCGCTATGTCACCAACTGCCTCATCGATGGTGGCGCACAACGCATTGCATTTCTCGGCGGACCCAACAAGATGAAACAAACCGTAGACCGCAAGCACGGCTATCTGGAGGCTTTGCGCGAACGCGATGTTCCCATCCGCACAGAATTGGTGAGGTGCAACCACATCAGTTTCAATTCAGGACTCTCCGACACCTTTGAGTTGCTCAACCTTCCAGAACCGCCCGATGCCATCCTCGCCTCCCATGGTCTGCTGGCTATCTCCGCCGTACAGGCTATTATCAGCCGGGGGCTTTGCATCCCCAACGATGTGGCCGTGATTGCATATATGAGCGATTGGGTATCAGAGATGTCCCACCCGCGCATCTCCTTCGTCAAGCAGAACCTGAAGGAAATCGGTGCCAAGGCATTCCGCCTGCTGCTCGACCAAATTAATGGTGACGACAGCGTGCAACATGTCGTGGTCAATGCACGATTAGAACTGCGCGACAGTACGAAGAAGGTGTAGAACAATTTGTATTCAGCATAAATACAAGTTGTATTCGATCTAAATACAAGTTGTATTCTACGTAAATACAAGTTGTATACAGCCTGAATACAGTTATCAAAGGGAAAATGTACATGTAAAATAAACAACGGAATGAAACAAATGACACGTTACTTATTTCTTTTTTCTATTCTCTTAGCCATGTCGCTCGGTGTTTCTGCACAGTCGGAAGACCGCGGACTGACCATTAGCGGTAATGTACAGGATGACGAACTGAAGGAACCGATGGTGCAGGCCACCGTGCAGTTGTTCCGACAGCGCGACTCAACGTTTGTAGGCGGAACGATTACCGACCTACAGGGCAATTTCTCAATCGAAGCACCAGCTAACGGCATCTACCGGCTGAAGATTTCGTCGGTGGGTTATAAGCCCATTCAGCAAGAAGTGACACTGCGACGCAACCAGAGCGTGGAACTGGGTGAACTGATGATGACGTCGGAGTTGACGATGCTGAAGGAAGCTGTGGTCACAGGCCGCGCCGCCCAGGTTGTCGTAAGGAAAGACACGTTGGTCTACAACCCTGATGCCTATCGAACGCCCGAAGGCTCACCCATTGAGGAACTGATCAAGCGCATTCCCGGTGCCGAAGTCGACGAGGATGGCAACATCACCATCAACGGCAAGGCGGTGAAAAAGATTCTGCTCGACGGAAAGGAGTTCATGCTTGGCGACGTGGAGACAGCACTGAAGAATATTCCCGTGAACATCATTCAGAACATGAAGTTCTACGACCAACAGAGCGATCAAGCCCGCATCACCGGTATTGAGGACGGCAACAAGGAAACTGTCATCGACTTCACCATCAAGAAGGGCATGAACCGTGGCTATATGACGAACCTGGACTTAGCGGGCGGCACACACCACCGCTACGCCTCACGCGGCATGGGATCGAGCTTCACCGACAAGACGCGCTTCGTGCTCATGGGCAACTTCAACAACAAGGAGGAGAATGCCGGATGGTGGAACAGACGTGGTCTAAATGCCCGTAAGATGCTGGGCGCAAATTTAAACTATGATGACAGCGAAAAACTGAAAATGGACGCATCGCTGCGCTGGAACCACAACGATGGTGACAACCAGAACGAGAACTCCAGCGAAAATTTCTACAGCGAGACATCTCGAACATTCTCAAACAGCTATTCGAAGAGTCTATCACGCAGCAACAACTGGAACGGCAACTTGCGTGTGGAGTGGAAGCCCGACACGCTGACCAACCTGTTGCTGCGTGCCAACGGAAGCATCGGCACCAACGACGGCACCAGCACTTCGGCCAGTGCCACCTTCGACGACGACCCCTATCTCTACAGTTCAGACCCGCTCGAAATGGTCCACGACACCTCTTCCCCACTCTATCCCCATCAGATTAACCACAACCACAGTGCCAGTCTCAGTTATGGCGAGAACAAGAATGCCTGGGCCATGTTACAATTCTATCGCAGACTTAATCCCAAGGGCCGTAATGTCACCCTGCGCGTAGAAGGTTCGCTGGGTGACAGCGAGAACCGCAACGCTTCGAACAACGAGGTCTACCTGCACCGAGTGAAGAATGCAGCAGGCGAAGACTCCACCTATTTCACTGCCCGCTACAACACCACACCCTCGGACAACCAAGGCTACGTGCTCAGCGCCCTTTACAGCGAACCGCTCTGGAAAGGTGCCCACCTGCAGGCCAACTACGAACTGCGCTACAACCAGAACAAGAGCGACCGTCAGACCTACGACTTCAGTCGTCTGGCCATGAATCCCTTCTCAGGCATCACGCCCGAATACCGTGAGTGGAATCCATGGGTTGGAGCCTATGACCAGGCTACTTTGGAAGCAATGTATCTTGACAAGAACCTCAGCCGCTACTCAGAATACAAGAACTACACCCACAACATACGCCTCACCCTGCGCCACTGGCAGGAGGAATACGACTACAACGTGGGGTTCCTGGTACAGCCGCAGCACTCGAACTTCGTTCAGGACTATCGTGGAATATATGTTGACACGGTGCGCAACGTGGTCAACTTCACTCCCACCATCGACTTCCACTACAAGTTCAGTGACCAGCAGAACATCTGGGTTCACTATCGTGGCGACACCCGTCAGCCTGACATCACGCAGTTGCTCGACATCATCGACGATTCAAATCCCCTCTATATCACCCAAGGTAACCCGGGACTGAAACCACAGTTCACTAACTCACTGAACTTGTACTACAACAACTATATCCAGAAGCACAAGCGTTCGATTGTCGTCTACGGCAACTACCGCCATATACGCAACTCAATCTCCAACCTTGTGTACTACGACGCCAATACGGGCGGAAGCCTGTCGCGGCCGGAGAACATCAACGGCAACTGGAATGCCGACGGCGGTCTGAATTTCAGCACAGCCATAGACAGTGCTGCCCACTGGAATGTTGGTTCCGACACGCGCGTGCGCTATAATAATTATGTGAGCTATGTGGCACGGCAGAAGGCCGACGCAGCTAAGAACACAACGAAGACCACCAACCTGAACCAGCGACTGAACGCCAGTTTTAGAAACGACTGGCTCGAAGTGACAATCGACGGTAGCCTTAACTACCAGCACTCGCGCAACGAACTACAGCCATCGGCCGATCTCGACACGTGGCGTTTCAGCTACGGCGGACAATTGATGCTGCGATTGCCGCAGGGGTTTGAGATTTCAACCAACCTCCATGAGAACAGTCGCCGCGGATATAATGACCCGTCGTCGAACACAAACGAACTCATCTGGAACGGACAGATATCGAAAACATTCCTGAAGTCGAAAACACTGGTTGTGGCCCTGAACTTCTACGACCTGCTGAAACAGCAGTCGAACTATGAGCGATGGGTGAATGCCAACGGGCGCAGCGACACCCGCTATAACAGTATCAACTCTTATGCCATGCTCCATGTGCGCTACCGTCTGAACATGTTCGGTGGAAAGGTCGACACCGAAGGACGTTACGATAAGAAATGGGGCAATAGCGACAGACGTGGGCAATAAATACAGCAGCACTATAATAATATTTAAAGGCTTTCAACGTTAAATATAAAGATAACAAACAATATGAATGAATCTGAGTGAAGATAAACTGATCGTACACGCAAACTAAACGATGATAAAAAAAACGTTCTTTCTGACCGTTCTCACGCTGATGCTTGTCTTGTCCGGACAAGTAACAGCCCAGATTATTCCGTCACTTGACGAAAGTCATCTACTGCTCGACGGGTCACTCACCAACGAGGAGGCAGCCTCAAAGCCTTACGTCTATAACAACTTTCGCGAGGCTGTGGCTCATTTTGGCAACGTCACTACACTTTACATACGACCAGGTGTTTACTGGGTAGATGACCCCGACCATCCCGAGGTTGTGCGCGGAGAGAACGGGCGCGAGCCTTTTGGCTGCGTCATCCGAGGCAAGGTGCTGCGCCTTGTGGGCCTCGACACCAATGCAAGCCACACCATACTTGCCTCTGCACGCGGACAGATGCAGGGAGCTGTGGGCAACTTCACGATGTTTGACATCTGGTGCGACTCGGTTCGGGTGGAGAACCTGACGCTTGGCAATTTTTGCAACGTTGACCTTAACTATCCACTCAATCCTGCCCTATCGCGCAAGAAACGCAGCGATGCCATCACTCAAGCCCATGTGGGCTACGTTCATGGCCGCTACTTAGGAGCCAAGAACGTCAGCTTTATCAGCCGTCTGAACCTGAACCCGCTGAACGGTGCCAAGGAATCGTACTATGAGGACTGTCACTTTGAGTGTACTGACGACGCGCTAAACGGATCAGCCGTCTATCGCCATTGCAACTTCGACTTCTACGGACAGAAGCCTTTCTGGAGCACTTCTGGTCGGGGAGCGATGTTCATAGATTGCGATTTCTACGTGAAAGGCCCCAGCCGTGAGATGTATTTCTGCAAACAAGGCGGTCCTATCACGCTTATAGATAGTCGCTACCATGCTCCCGACAACAACCTTTACATTGGCTGGACAGCCTATCCGCAGCGATGGCTGCGCTGCTATCAGAAGAACTTCACCCTGAATGGCAAGCCCTACGTCGTTGGAAACCGTCAGCAGGAGAACACGATTGTCATGAAAAAGTCACCAGTCCTGAATGGCAGTAAGTCGAAGGCTCTCTTCCTCTCCATCAGCCAGCAGGAGGCAAAGGTGCATTCGCCAGCCAAGCTCACGCTGACTTCCGAAAGTGATGCCAAGTGGCGTGTCGAGACATTCTATGAATCGTTTGCACTGATCACGCAGGATGAAGAGGGCGAGGCTACCTTCAATCTGTCGAACGAGACCAATGAGGACGTGAGCTTCTGTATTACTGCCTACACCGATGACGGTCGCGAGGCGGCCTGTCATGTCGTGGTGAAACCATCGCTGCTGGCACCGCCCGATTTCCTGGAAGACCCAGTAGTCAGAATAGAAAACGGTACGGCCTATTTGGACTACAGCCTTGACCTGCGGGGGCATAAAGACCGGTCGGACATTACTTGGAGCCGACTGGATGAAGACGACATTCTTGAAGAGGCTTGCGTGGCGTGGAGCAACAGGGGGCCCCAGCGCAGTTACAGACTCCGTCCGGGTGACGTAGGCCGCAGACTTATTGCCTCTATTCATGCGGCTCACGACAGGAGTGAGGAAGGAACTACCAAGGAGGTGATCAGCGACCAGATAAAGGCAACGGACATCAAAGACGGGAACAGTTTGGTAACCGACTTCCGCGACATTCCCTGCGAATGGAGCGAAGGATTGTTCCCCGACACATGGCATGCCGATGGCTACAAACCGGAGGACACAGCAGAATTCGAATGGACTTTCGACCGCAAGAAACCCATGTGGGAATATGGAACTGGCTTCAATGGTGCTGTAGGCAGGGGACTCCTGCAGGCACAGCGCGGTGCCCGTCTGATGTACACACCCTCAGACCGGACATACGGTGACATGACGCTGACACTACAGGTAGACCCCACCAAGACCGCTGGCCAGGGGTTCGGTTCAGCTACTGGCCAGTATATGGATGTCTGCCTGAAGTTCGACACCCGCACGTTGACGGGCTACGGCCTGCGTATTGTCCGCACCGTGAAGCATGCCAAAGCCGTAGACTTCCTATTAGTGGAATATAAGGACGGGCACGTCACCCCGCTGACCGATCCAGTCAGTGCCACCTGCTACCGAACGGGCTGCACCATCTCACTGGCCTACGAAAGCGGTCTGCTCACCGCTCAGGTCGAGACCACTACCCCCAAACCTGCCGACAGCGCGCTGCCCCATGACGTCAGCCTGTCTGCCACCGTTGACTCCAATCCCTTCGGCGGTATTCACATACAGCACACAGGCACTTGTGGTGAAAGCACCACAATGCTTCATCGACTGGAAGCTACATGGTCAGAAAACAAATAGTTAAAAACCAAAATATTGTTATGAGAGATTTTATTTACTATGCACCGACCGAAGTGGTGTTCGGCAAGAAATCGGAGGAGCAGGTAGCTGCTCTGGTAAAGAAATATGGTGGCACGAAGGTGCTGGTACATTACGGTGGACAGAGTGCCGTTAAGTCAGGATTACTCGACAAAGTCTGCGGACTGCTTGACGAGGATGGCATTGCTTATGTGAAACTTGGCGGTGTGGTTCCCAATCCCCGACTGTCACTGGCAAAGCAAGGCATTGAGCTTTGCAAGAAAGAGGGCATTGACTTCATCCTTGCCGTGGGTGGAGGCAGCGTGATTGACTCTGCCAAGTGTATTGCCTACGGTGTCTGCTACGAGGGCGATGTATGGGACATTTATTTGGGAAAGGGTACACCCACTACTATGCTGCCCGTGGCTTCGGTGCTGACAATCCCGGCTGCTGGCAGCGAGATGAGTGAAGCATCGGTCATCACCAATGAGGACGGCGACGTGAAGCTGGGCTATTCCAACTCTCTTTCTCGTCCGAAGTTTGCCATCATGAATCCGGAACGCACCTTTACGCTCCCACCCTATCAGACGGCAGCCGGTGTCACCGACATGATGATGCACACGATGGAACGTTACTTCACCAAGGACGATGACATGGACATCACCACCGACATAGCCGAGGCCCTGCTGCGCAGCATGAAGAATGCTGTCTTCGCCGTGCTGAATAATCCAGAAGACTACCGTTACCGAGCCCAGATTATGTGGGGTGGCAGTCTGATGCACAACGGACTCACGGGTTGCGGTTTTAGCGATGACTGGTCTACGCACCAGCTGGAGCATGAGCTTAGCGGCATGTTCGATGTCACCCATGGTGCAGGTCTTGCCGCAATATGGCCCAGTTGGGCACGTTATGTAATGCATGAGAACCTGAGCCGTTTCGTGCGTTTTGCCGTCAATGTGATGGATGTTCCCAACGACTTTACCGATGCTGAGGGCACAGCCATTAAGGGTATCGAAGCCATGGAACGATTCTACCACGCCATCGGCATGCCTATCAACATCAAGGAACTCATCGGACGCGACATTACCGACGAGGAAATCAAAGAGATGACCCGCAAATGCAGCCGAGACTACCAGCGAACCTGCGGCCAGCTGAAGGCAATCAACGCCACTGACATGGAAGCCATTTATAAGATGGCACGAGGGTGAAAACACAAACATGGAATCAATGAACAGAAGCATTCTTTCAGCCTGCCTTCTCGCTGCAACCTTTGCAGCACAGGCCCAATCCCTTGATTCGCTATCCTTGGGTGAGGTCGTTGTTACCGGCACCCGCAATGCTACCGACGTGCGCCATCTGCCCATGACCGTGACCATCATTGATCGCGAACGTCTCACGGCCGAGCACCAACCCAGCATCCTGCCCACCGTCATGCGTGAGGTGCCAGGACTCTTCGTCACCAGCCGAGCCATGATGGGTTATGGTGTATCGACTAATGCTGCAGGTGCCATCAACCTGCGCGGCATCACTGGCAGTACTGGCCAACTGATGGTACTTATCGACGGACATCCTCAGTATCAGAGCATCTACGGCCATCCCATCTCCGACAGCTATCAGACCATTATGGCTGAACGGGTTGAGGTGTTGCGCGGCCCCGCTTCAGTGCTCTACGGCAGTAACGCCATGGGCGGCGTACTCAACATCGTCACCCGCCGCCCCTCTGGTGGCAACCATGTATCAACCACCGCCACCGTAGGTGCTGGCAGCTATGGAACCATTCAGGCCGAAGCCTCCAATCAGGTTCGCCACGGTCAGCTGAGCAGCACGGTTGCTGCCCAGTACAATCGTACTGACAATCACCGTCCCCACATGGGCTTTGAACAGTACGGTGGTTTCCTCCGTCTGGCTTACGACCTCAACGACCACTGGAGTGCCTCGCTCAATGGCAACCTCACCCACTGGAATGCCTCTAACCCCGGCACCACCGACCAGCCCAAGCTGGAGAACGACCAGTGGATTACCCGTGGCGAGGTGTCGCTGGCCATAGAGAACCACTACAACCTCACAAGCGGTGCGCTGAGTATCTACGACAACTTTGGACGCCACAAGATCAATGACGGCTACAACGCTGTTGGTGGCACCCCCCAGACCGACCTCTTCCGTTCTAAGGATGCTGTGGCTGGCGTGTCTTGGTACCAGTCTGCCCAGCTGTTCTGTGGCAACCGTACCACAGTGGGCATCGACTATCAGCACATTTACGGGCGTGCCTACTACACCAATCGTGAGACGGGCGACATCGTCCGCACCCCCCAACGCCTCATGCAGAGTTCTCACTCGCATGCCAACGAAATGGCCGTCTACGCCGACTTCCGTCAGGACTTGCTTCCCTGGTTCACTGTCGATGCCGGTCTGCGCTACGATCACCACTCCGTTTCCGGCAGCGAATGGATTCCCCAGGCAGGCATCGTCCTCCGCCCCATTGCGGCAGGCGAAGTGAAGGCCATGGCAAGCAAGGGCTTCCGCAATGCCACACCCAAGGAACTCTATCTATACAAGTCTGCCAATAGCGACCTCGAGCCCGAACGTATCTGGAATTATGAGTTGTCGTGGCGTCATCGCCCTGGCTGTTGGTCCTACGGTCTGAACATCTTCTATCTCAAGGGCGACAACATGATCCAGACTGTTACTGTCGATGGCACGCCACGCAACGTTAACACAGGCGAGATAGAGAACTACGGTCTCGAGGCAGAGGCCGCCTATCGCGTGGACAGCCACTGGAATCTGCGGGCCAACACGTCGCTGCTCCACATGAAGAACAAGATTATCGGTGCTCCTAAGTTCACTGGTCATCTCGCCACCGACTACCACTGCGGCCCGTGGCAGGCCACTCTTGGTCTTCAGCACATCAACGACCTCTACACCACTGTAGGAGCCACTGAGCAGACGGAAGTCTTCTGGCTCCTCGATGCCAGCGTAACCTTCAAGGCCACCGCAGCCGTTAGTCTGTGGGCACGCGGCGAGAACCTTCTGGCCCAGAAATACGAGATCAACGCTGGCTATCCTATGCCACGCGCCACCTTCATGGGCGGCGTGAGCGTAAACTTCTGACCCTTTCCTCCTAAGCAACAAAAACAAACATATTATGGAAACTACAGTAAGACTTTATGCTTTGAATTTCAACGAGGTGAAGACCTATTTGTGGGCAGCGGTGTTCGTTGCCTGTAATCTGGTTCTGCCCCGAGTGTTTCATCTTTTTCCGCAAGGTGGCATCATCTTCTCGCCCCTCTCGCTGGTCATACTTGCCGGATCCTACAAGTTCGGATGGAAGACTGGCCTGCTGGCTGCCCTTCTGTCACCTCTTGCCAACCATTTGCTCACTGGTATGCCTGCATGGGGCATACTTCCTGTCATGACGCTGAAGCTTGCCGTACTGGCTCTTGTGGCTGGTCTGGCCGCACAGCGCTTCTGTGTCGTCAGCCTCCCACTGCTCGTAGCCATCGTGCTCGTCAGCAAGGCAGTGGGCTGCCTGGGCGAGTTCGTACTCACTGGCGGCATCAGTGCCACCATAGCCGACTTCACCATCGGCTGGCCAGGCCTGCTCCTGCAAGTGCTCGGTGCCTGGCTCATCCTTAACACACATCGCAACGGATGTACAACAACAAACTGAAAAAATTCCACGCTCATGTCGAGCATATAAGCAAATCGGTAAAAGCGTTTCCACTTTTACCGATTTACTTATATGAACATTAACACTGAATATAGACTACAGTTCGGAATCGCTTTGCTCGAAAGTATTACCTTTATGGATGTCGCCCGTATCAAAGCCTAGCTTGAGCCACTTCATGCGCTGGGCTGAGGTGCCGTGAGTGAATGATTCAGGCTGCGAATAGCCACGGGCTTTCTCTTGTAAGTAGTTGTCGCCTATCTTCTTGGCGCAATCGATGGCTTCCTCAAGGTCACCATATTCTATGGAGTTGTACATCTTGTTGTCGTGATGTGCCCACACACCAGCATAGAAGTCGGCCAGAAGTTCCAGTCGTACACTGAGTTTGTTGGCACTAACCTTGTCAGTCTGATTCATAGCCTGATGGGCCTTGTTGAGCGTACCAGTGAGATACTCAACATGGTGACCTACCTCATGGGCGATGACGTAAGCGTAGGAGAAGTCACCGTCGGCACCTATCTGCTGCTTCATCATGGAGAAGAACGACAGGTCTATGTACAGTTTCTGGTCGCCAGAGCAATAGAAGGGTCCCACAGCAGCAGTTGCCGATCCGCAGGCTGAGTTGACCTGACTGGTGAACAGTACCAGTGTGGGTGGTGTGTAGGTGCCCAGACCTTCCTCCTTGAAAATCTTTGTCCATACATCTTCCGTACCGGCAAGGATGACACGTGAGAACTTGGCCAGTTCTTGTTCCTCTTCAGTGAACTCACGCTGGCCTTCTGCCTGCTCTTCCTGCACAGAGCCAAGCCCGCCCTGTTGCACCACGTTGTTTACGACGTCGCCCAAATTGCCTCCCGAAAGGAAGGTCATCAGTGCAATTACAATAATTCCACCTAGGCCACCAATGCCAGCCTTCGCTCCCGTGCTCATGCCGCGGCGATCTTCCACGTTTGAACTCTCTCTTCTTCCAGTTAATTTCATAGTAGTATTAATTACTTATTATTTTCATATATTTTCTCCAAATACTCTCCTAGCTGCTTGCCACGCAGGTCAATAGCTACAATCTTTCCCTCGGGGTCACACAGAATACTTGACGGAATGCTACGAATGCCGTAGGTAGAGCTGGCAACGGTCTGCCAGTATTTCAAGTCAGAGAGGTGAATCCAGTTCAATTGTTTTTCGCGGATGGCCTTCTTCCAGGCATCTGCAGAGCGGTCGAAAGAAAGGCCCACAACCTGGAATCCCATGGGATGATACTTGTCGTAGTTGGCCTTCACGTTTGGCATCTCCATCATGCAGGGGCCACACCATGAAGCCCAAAAGTCGACGAGTACGTACTGACCGCGACCCACATATTCGCTGAGCTTATGGCTGATGCCCAGTGTATCGGCCTCCTCCAAATCCTTGAACATCGTACCAGGCGCACGCAGCGACAGTGCTTTCAGACGCTGACGAGCCTGTTCACAAAGCGGGTTGCTGAGATAGGGGTCGTCACGCTCCATGGACTCCTTCAGCTCGTCGTATGTGAGACTGTACATCAGATAATTGAGTGCAAAGGCACCGACAGCGTTGTCACGGTTATCAACAAGTGCTTGGCGCAACACCTTTTCTATAATCTCTTCATCATTTGTCTTGTTCAGCTGTTGCACAAGAGCCGACAAACGTTCGTTCTGCTTGGAGCCACTGGCCACATCAGTGTTCATATCAAGTTCCACAGTGGAGCCGTCAACAATAAAAAAACTCTGCATACGGTGTTCGCGGTCAAACAGTGTCATCACCGTACCCTCGGGCTTATTCCCTTTTACAGTGAACTGCCCATCCTTTACCTCCACACTCTCAGGCTGACCCTGGGCATTGGCTAAATTTATCATCATGAGAGTCTTGGCATCCTTATGTGCAATGCCTTTCACGATAAACTCCACTTGTGCCGCTACGGTCAGCGACATCAACATCCAAAGTGCCAGCAATAATGTTTTCCTCATATTCTTGTTTTTAGGTGCTTGCAAAGTTACGTTTTTCGACTGAAACGACCAAATGTTTTGAAAAAAATATCGTCAAATCATTTTGAATTGTGAAAGAAAACGACTAACTTTGCAGCCAGATAGTAATGAAAACAACAAGAAAAACAAAAGTTATGAAAAAGAAAATTATTATGATGCTCGTGGCACTGGCTCTTTCGGTTGCCGCACACGCTCAGTTTGAACAAGGTAAAGTCTATGCCAGCACTGCCATGTCGGGGCTTGACTTGAACTTCAATAGCAACGAGAAGTGGAAGCTCGACCTACAGGCCAAGGGCGGTTACTTCTTTGAGGACAGCTGGATGGTGACTGCACAGATGGAATACAGCTACCGTCACTACGAACCCAATTACTTCACCGTAGGTGGCGGACTGCGCTACTACATCCTGCAGAACGGCATCTACATGGGCCTTGGCGCCAACTATTCGCACCGCAGAGCAGGTGACAGAAAAGTCGATGACTTCATGCCCTCCATACAGATTGGCTATGCTTTCTTCCTCAGTCGCACCGTGACCGTAGAGCCTGAAATCTACTACAACCAGAGCCTGAAGGATCACAGTGCCTATTCGGGCGTGGGGTTCCGCATCGGCTTCGGCATCTATCTGGACATGTTTAATAAATAATTAGTTATGCTTAGCGTAGAAGAACTTGTCGACAGGCTCATCGACCTGTCATTTGCCGAAGATATCGGCGATGGAGACCATACAACCCTGTGCTGTATACCCGAAGATGCCACCAGCCGCTCACTTCTTCTGATTAAGGAAGACGGCATCCTGGCAGGTGTCGAGATAGCCAAAGAAGTGTTCCACCGTTTCGACCCGACCATGCAGGTTGAGGTGCTGATGGGCGACGGAAGTCGTGTGAAGAAGGGCGATATCGCCATGATAGTGAGTGGAAAGATACGCTCACTGCTCCAGACGGAACGCCTCATGCTGAACATCATGCAGCGCATGAGCGGCATTGCCACCATGACAGACAAATATGTGCAGCGGTTGAAAGGAACGGGCACTCGCGTGCTTGACACCCGAAAGACCACGCCCGGCATGCGCATGCTGGAGAAACAGGCTGTGAAGATAGGCGGTGGATGCAATCACCGCATCGGTCTCTTTGATATGATCCTGCTCAAGGACAACCACATTGACTTCGCTGGTGGCATCACCAATGCCATTGACCGCTGCCATGCCTACCTTAAAGAGAAGGGACTCGACCTGAAGATTGAGATTGAGGTACGCTCGTTCGACGAATTGAACCAGGTGCTCAATCACGGTGGTGTAGACCGCATCATGCTCGACAACTTCTCCATACCTGACACGAAGAAAGCCGTTGACATTATTGCCCACCGATATGAGACCGAGTCAAGCGGTGGCATTACCTTCGACACCATACGCGATTATGCCGATCAGGGGGTGGATTTCATCTCTGTAGGTGCCCTGACCCATTCTGTTAAAGGTCTCGACATGAGCTTCAAGGCCGACCATAGTTCGAAACTGAAGATTGAAGATTAAGGATTATGAAAAGGCTTTTAGCTATTGGCGTTTGGCTTTTGGCGTTCAGTGGTGCGCATGCCTGTACTAATTTCATCGTTGGCAAGAAAGCTTCGAAAGACGGTTCTGTCATCTGCACCTACAATGCCGATGACTACGGCATGTTCCAAGGTTTGTGTCACTTCCCGGCAGCGAAGCATCCCAAAGGCACCATGCGTAAGGTTTACGACTGGGATAGTAACGTGTATCACGGTGAGATTGCCGAGGCCGAAGAGACCTACAACGTGATTGGCAACATCAACGAATGGCAGCTCACCATTGGCGAGACAACCTTTGGAGGCCGTGAAGAAATGGTAGATACAACGGGTATAATCGACTACGGTTCATTAATTTACATAACTCTTCAACGAGCAAAAACAGCCCGTGAGGCCATTCAAGTGATGACCTCATTAGTGGAGCAGTACGGCTACAACTCTGAAGGTGAGACCTTTACCATTTGCGACCCCAACGAGGCATGGATCATGGAGATGATGGGATGTGCCAGCGATCGAAAACTCTCCAAGGAGCGCACCGTATGGGTAGCCCTGCGCATTCCTGACGACATGATTTGCGGCCATGCCAACCAAAGCCGCATCAGTCGTTTCAACATGAAGGACAAGTCGGGCAATGTGCTCTTCTCGAAGAACGTGGTGAGCTTTGCACGCAAAAAGGGTTGGTTCAATGGCAAGGATGAAGACTTCTCCTTCTGCAACACATACGCCTTTCCGGACTTCTCGGGACGCCGCATCTGTGATGCCCGTGTGTGGAGTTTCTTCAACCACTATGCCGATGGAATGGAACGCTTCCTGCCGTGGGCCGAAGGTCTTCAAGACGACGCCGAACCCATGCCCTTATGGGTGAAACCCAACCGCAAACTGAGTGTGGCCGACATAGAGACCGCCATGCGCGACCACTATGAGGACACACCATTTGCGCTCGATTCCGACATTGGAGGCGGCATCTGGCAGATGCCATACCGGCCTACACCTCTTTATTATACTGTAGACGGCAAGAAGTACTTCAACGAGCGGCCAACTTCGACACAGCAGACGGGCTTCAGCTATGTAAGTCAGATGCGTTCCTGGTTGCCCCGCGAGATTGGCGGTGTGCTGTGGTTCGGCAACGACGATGGCAACATGGTGCCCTATACGCCCGTGTACTGCTGTGCCACCGAATCGCCCCGTCCCTACAACACCCCTGGTGCCGATGCCCTGACCTTCTCCGACGAGAATGCCTACTGGGTGCAGAACTGGGTGTCGAACATGGTCTATCCGCGCTACTCACTGCTCTTCCCCACCCTACAGACCGTACGTGACTCGCTGGATCGCAGCTATTTCGCAGCACAAAAAGAGGTGGAAGACAAAGCCCTCACCATGACTGAAAGCCAGCGTGTGGAATTTCTTACACACTATACCGCCGAAAAAGCCGATCAGATGCTTCAGTGCTGGAGACAGCTGGCCATCCACCTGATTGTAAAGTACAACGATATGATTATCAAGCCCGAGGCTGACGGTCAGTTCCAGCGCACACCGACAGGACTGGGAGCCCGTGTGATTCGTCCTGGCTATCCCAAGGCATACGCCGAAGAACTCATCCGACAGACAGGCCGCAAGTTTGAGATTCCCACCAAATAAGCACTTGCCATCATGAAAAAGAACATCTGTATTGTTGCAGGAGCGCGTCCAAACTTCGTAAAGGTGGCTCCCCTAATGCGGGTCATGGCAAACAATGAAAAGGCTGTCTGCCAGTTGGTTTATGCAGGAAAATCCGACGACCCCACGCTGGAACCGTCGCTCTTCGACGACCTACAGTTGCCCCGTCCCGATGTATTCCTGGGTGTTGACTGCACCAGTCTGAACGAGATTACCAGCCGTGTGATGGCCGAGTTTGACCATTATTTAGACACTCAGCCCACTGATGTGGTCATTGTTGTCGACGACCTTGCATCGACCATGGCAGCTGCCATCGTCACCAAGAAGCGTGGTGTGAAGCTGGCCCATCTGGTAGCAGGCACGCGTTCCTTCGACATCAACATGCCAAAGGAAATCAACCGCCTGGTCATCGATGCGCTGAGCGACTACCTGTTCACTGCCGGTGTGAAGAGCAACAGCGTAGCTACACGTGAGCAGAGCGAGACGTCGCAGACCTACATGGTGGGTAATATCCTGATGGACAATCTGCGTTTTAACAGAAGCCGGTTGAAAGAGCCTGTCATTCCAGATGTTGACAACCTGGGTACACAGCCCTATCTGGTGCTCACTCTCAACCGGAAAGCCCTGTTGACCGATAAAACACAGTTAAAGGAGATGCTCGATGAAATAATCAGCCGCAACATCACCATCATAGCCCCGCTGCGTGGGATGGCTCACGAAGTAGTCAGCATGCTCTACCCTACCGTTCCAGCCTGCCTGCATCTCACCGATTCGCTGCCTTATCTGGAATTTGGCTGGCTCACGGCTCATGCAGCAGGCATCGTGACCGACAGCGGCAACGTGGCTGAAGAGGCCACATTCAACAGCGTACCCTGCATTACGCTGAACAGCTATACTGAGCATCAGGAGACCGTCAGCGTGGGTTCCAACGTACTTGTGGGCGGCGACAGAACCCTGCTTGGCAATGCCCTTGACATGCTCATGAAAAAAGAATGGAAGAAATGCGCCCTTCCCGAACGGTGGGACGGACGCGCTGCTGAGCGCATCGTTCAGATTCTGCTCGACGATTAAATCTCTGCCCTAAACACCAGGCAGGCCCATTCACCCTCCTGATACTGGCTGACCATACGCATCCCCAGTTGCACGGCTTTGTCTTGCAGCATGGGGATGTCTGTTGTATAGAAGCCGCTGAGCAGCAGTCGGCCATCTGCGGTCATCTTACTGCGGAAGGCTGGCATGTCAGCCAACAGGATGTTTCGGTTAATGTTTGCCATCACCACCTGGAACTGACCTTCGACGGCTGACAGCACCGAAACATCGCCCAGCAAGGAAGTGAAACGATCGTCTACACGATTGATCACGGCATTGTGCCTTGCATTGTCCGCACTCCACTCGTCAATGTCGTAGCCCACAGCCTCGGCAGCTCCCATCATCAGGGCCACAATGCCCAGGATGCCCGTACCGCAACCACAATCGAGCACTCGGCAGCCTTCCAGTTGCAGTTCCGACAGGGCTGTCACCATCATGCGCGTTGTTTCATGAGTGCCCGTCCCGAAAGCCAGATGGGCATCAATTTCAACGGAGAGCGGAGAACTGAGAGTTTCGGGCAAATGGCGACCATCGTGGATGACAATCGTTCTGTCACCTTTTATAATAATCGGTTCGAATCCCTCTTTCTCCCACTGCTCGTTCCAGTCGCGGTCTTCGGCTTCGCTCACTTCGAATGTGACGGAAACGCCTTCAAAGGGGAAGTCATGTAACACGGCCTCGAGCATGTCGCGGTCGAACAACTGCTGCTGCACATAGCCTTTCAGTCCTGTCTCTGTCTCTTCAAAAGTCTCAAAACCAGCCTCCGCAGCCAGTGCCGACAGCAGGTCGCGTGCGTCCTGCATCAGCTCTTCAGGAGCCACGATTTGGAATTCTGATACAAAATATTTCATGAGTGGATGTTAATTTGTGGTGCAAAATTAAAAAAAATAGGGGAAATCCTATCATCGTTTAGGGTTTTTCCGTAATTTTGCATCAAAATAATCTGTATTTTTGCATCGTGATAATTATAACTAAAGGAAAGAAAGATATGAAAAAACTGATTCTCTTTACCGCCATGCTCATCGCACTGCCATTCTCCTCGAATGCACAGGACGACATGTACTTCGTTCCGGGCAAGAAGAACAAGCAGGAGAGCAAATCAAGGTATGAGTCGGTGTACAACACCTACCATTCTGGCTCTGACCGCGACGTCGACGAGTATAACCGCCGTGGCCTGCACAGCAGCTATCAGCCCATTCTGAGCGATTCGGCCATGCAGGACGTCATTGACTTCACCGGCGAGGAAGGTGTCTATCCCGACTCGACAGCCGACTACAGGCTGACCCGTGAGATGTCGCGATGGGATGGCTACGAGCCCACGCAGGCCTACTGGGACGGCTACAACGACGGTCGCAACGATGGCTGGTCGCTGTCGTGGCACTCGCCCTGGTACTATTCTTCCTTCTATCCCTGGTATGACTCCTGGTATTATGACCCCTGGTACCGCACTTCCTGGCACTGGGGATGGTATGACCCCTGGTACTATCCGTACTACGGCTGGGGCGGCTACTACAGCAGCTGGTATTATCGTCCCTATTATTACGGTGGAGGCCGTCACTACAGCAGTCACACCTACGCCCGCAACGGCAACCGAGGCACACTGAGCCGCTACGGATCGTCTCACGGCAGCTTCAGCGGACAACGGGCCACCAGTACGACAGGCGTGAACAGCCGCTCCAACAGAGCAGCAGGAGGCCGTGCTGCCACAGGCGTTCAATCGTCTACTAACCGCCAGTCGACTTACACTAGCCAAAGCGGCAACTTCAGTGGCACGCGCAGCAGTTCTGCAACGTCGTCATCGTCGCGCACCTCAACCTACACCCCGTCACGCAGCAGCAGTGGCAGCTTTGGAGGCGGCAGCCGCAGCGGAGGCTTCAGCGGTGGTAGCATCGGAGGAGGCAGTCGTAGCGGTGGCAGCATTGGAGGCAGCAGCCGAGGTGGCGGCAGACGCTGAAAATCTGAAGATTGAATTCTGAATTATCAATTAAATAAACGCGAAAACATGAAGAAAATCATATATCTGGCCCTTTTGGCAATGGGAATCGTCCCTGCCTCGGCACAAGACACATACGAGACGGCACGCCTGCTGGGCGGCGACCTTAACGGCACGGCACGCTACGTGGGCATGGGTGGAGCACTTGAGGCTCTCGGTGCCGACATCTCTACCATCTCGACAAATCCGGCAGGCATCGGCTTGTTCCGTCACAGCACAGTCAGTGCCTCTTTGGGACTGGTGTCACAAGAAGGTGTCAACACCTTCGACGGACTAAGCAAGACCAACATGAGTTTCGACCAGGCAGGCTTCGTCTATGCCTTGGAGAGCGACTACGGATCGTCGTTCCTCCAGGTGGCTTTCAACTACCACAAGAGTCATAACTTCGACCAGATTCTCTCAGCCGAAGGAAGTCTGAAAAATGCGTCGCTCAATGCCCTCACCTACGCCAAGGACGGACTGGGCAGCGTACGTCAGGGTGGTTTCTATCTTGCTGAGAACAAGCAGAAAGACCTCATTGGATGGGAAGATGCTACCAGCGACTATCGTGCCCGCACTTTCAGTCAGTTGGACTATCTCAATGCCAATGCCGTACTCCTCGACCCGACCGACGGTCAGTTCTACTATTCCTTCGCCGACGGCTATTCACTGGACCGCGCCCACCGGGGCTGGATTGGCAACTACGACATCAGCCTGAGCGGCAATATCAAGGACCGTGTTTATCTGGGCTTCACGCTGGGCATCCACAGTGTGACCTACACAGGCTACAGTGAATATGTGGAACACATGCTCGACGGTGCAGGCAACCCTAATGGGCACATCCTCTATCAGGACGAGCACAAGATTGACGGTTCGGGCTTCGATGTGAAATTCGGTGCTATATTCCGCCCCATCGAGGAGTCACCCTTCCGTGTGGGTCTCTACGTCCACACACCCACCTGGTACTCCCTGGAGTCGCGCAATCACACTGAGATCTTCAACAAGACCACCGGCAACGACTTCCACGGACAGAACGCCCCGGGTTACGACAGCTACGAGTTCAAGTTCTACACGCCCTGGAAATTCGGCGTGAGCCTCGGCCACACCATTAGCGACTATCTGGCCATTGGCGCCACCTATGAATATACCGACAACAGCTCGGCCGACATCCGCGAGTACACCGGCTATGTTGACGAATACGACAACAAGGAGACCGAGAGCGACCGCATCATGAACCGCAACGTGGAGAAGAGCCTGAAGGGCGTGTCCACCCTGAAAGTAGGCACCGAGGTACGCATCGACCCGTCGTTCGCCGTACGTCTTGGCTACAACTACGTGTCGCCCATGTACAGCAAGAGCGGCATGCGCGATTCCCAGCTTGACTCGTACGGTGTAATGTATTCATCTACTGCCGATTACACCAACTGGAAGAGCACCAACCGTCTGACTTGCGGACTGGGCTACAGGACAGGCAACGTGAACATAGACCTGGCCTACCAATATAGTGCCACTAAAGGCGACTGCTATCCCTTCCAGCAGACTATCACCCAGAAAGACATGGCTGGCGGCATCACCACCCGCAACGACTTCTCTGCCCCCACGAAGGTCGACTTCAAACGCCATCAGGTACTGCTCACGCTGGGCTATACCTTCTGACGTGTGGGGTATCCCCGCAACATAAATCATTCCTGAGTGAAGACAAAAAACTTAAGCGCACTTACGTCGCCCGTAAGTGCGCTTAAGCGTGCGTTAAACGCATATAAGATTTCCTATCCTATATATCGTTTATAGAACTTAGTCCTGACTGTTTTCGGGACGCAACTGGCGAACAACGGCACCAGCCTGCCACATTTCCTGATTGCGCATGGCCTCAAGCTCCTTCTCAAGACCGGCACGGTAGTCGGGCTTGGAGTTGGCATCGATACTAATCTGGGCTTCATTGCCAGTCAGCACGGAAAGGTAGAGCCACTCCATGACCGGCTTGATGGCATCATGGAAACGGGGTGCCCAGTCGAGCGCACCGCGCTGAGCCGTGGTAGAACAGTTGGCATACATCCAGTCCATGCCCTTTGCACCAAAGAGCGGACCAAGGCTCTGAGTAAGCTCCTCAACAGTCTCGTTGAAAGCCTCCGAGGGAGAGTGACCATGCTCACGGAGTACTTCATACTGAGCCAGCAACAGGCCCTGAATGGCTCCCATCAGACTGCCGCGCTCACCAGTGAGGTCACTGGTGGCCTCGCGCTCAAAAGTAGTCTTAAACAGATAGCCTGCACCAATGCCGATGCCGAAGGCCAGCGTCTTCTCCTCAGCCTTGCCCGAAGCATCCTGATAGACGGCATAAGAGCAGTTCAGACCACGACCCTCGCAGAACATAGTGCGCAACGAAGTACCCGAACCCTTGGGGGCAACGAGGATGACGTCGACATCCTTGGGGGGAACAACTCCCGTACGGTCGCTCCAATTGATGGCAAAGCCGTGGCTGTAGTAAAGGGTCTTGCCCGATGTGAGGTATTTCTTAATAGTTGGCCACACCTGAATCTGTCCGGCATCGCTAAGAAGCATGCAGAGGATAGTGCCTTTCTGGGCTGCCTCTTCAATGGAGAACAGCGTCTTGCCAGGCACCCATCCGTCGGCCACAGCCTTGTCGTAGGTCTTGCCTGCACGCTGCCCCACGATGACATTAAAGCCATTGTCACGCAGATTGCATGCCTGTCCAGGTCCCTGAATGCCATAGCCAATGACGGCGATGGTCTCATTCTTCAATACTTCACGTGCCTTCTCAAGTGAGAATTCCTTGCTGGTGACTACAGTTTCCATCACGCCACCAAAATTCATTTCTGCCATTTGTTTTTTTGTTTTGAATGTTAAACTTATCCCTTTGAACCATGCCCGCCCTCACGAGGGCAGTCGTCTTATCGGCCCATTCCCGACCTGCTCGAAGCCGCGACCAAGGACTATTCTAATTCTATTTGGGTTGCAAAGTTATCAAATTGTCGCGAAACGGCAAAACTTTCTGCCACATTTTTGCCAATTTCGTGCAACATCCTGTCATTTGTCTTCACCTTTCCGGGGAAAACGTGGCACATATTTCATTTCACGCAATATGCGTTGCTGCCTTTTCTTTACATAGGCACTGGGATGCAGCGAACTGAGTTTTCGCGGATTGGGCAGCGTCACGGCAATCAGGGCGCACTGTTCACGGCTCAGCCGTTCTGCCGAAGTGCCGAAATGTTCCTGAGCTACAGCCTCAACGCCATAGATGCCCTCACCCATTTCAATGGAGTTCAAATAGACTTCCATGATTCGTTGCTTGGACCACAGCAACTCAATCAGTGCAGTGAAATAGACCTCAAAGCCTTTCCTGACCCATGAGCGACCTGGCCATAGGAAAACGTTCTTGGCCGTCTGCTGGGAGATGGTCGATGCGCCCAGCTTCCGTTTCTCGGGATGGTCAACATTGCGCTTAGCCGCATGCTGAATGGCCTTGAAGTCAAAGCCGTAATGCTTCAAGAAATTGGCATCCTCGCTGGCAATCACTGCAACGGGCATCGAAGGTGAAATATGTTCCAGAGAAACCCAGTGATGTGAAAGTTTAACGTCTCTGCTCTCCTGAACCTGCTGGGCCACCCTGATAAACATAAGAGGTGTGAACCATACGGGAACAAAGCGCAAGGCGACAACAGAAAGAATCGTGGAGGCAAAAAATGCCACCACGATCCATTTCACGAGTTTCTTCAATTGTCGGATAATCGGCATTACTGCAGACTGCCAGCCTCAGCAGCCTGAATCATGGCCTGAGAAGCATACATGTAAACTTCCACACGACGGTTCTGCTTGCGACCCTCTGCGGTAGAGTTGTCAGCAACGGGATTGGTTGAACCCTGACCGTCTACCGAGCGAATCTGAGCAGAGGTCACACCGCAGCTCTTCAGGTAGCTCTCCACAGCCTGGGCACGCTTCACGCTGAGGGGATTGTTGATGGCATCCGAACCCGTATTGTCCGTGTGACCAATGATAGCCACGTCGCAATCGTTGTTCTGCTTCAGCACGTTGGCAAAGTTGCTCAACGAAGACTTGGCAGATGCATTCAGGTCAGACTTGTTGGTTGCGAAGAGGATACCAGAATCGAAGGTAACCTTCACACCCTGCAGGCCATTGGCATCGGTAATCGACTCCACCTGGGCATTCTGTACGGCTGCGGCCTGAGCCTTCACCTTATCCATGTGCTTTCCAATCAGAGCACCAGCAGTAGTACCTACAGCGCCACCGATGACAGCACCTACGGCCGTGTTGCCAGCCATCTTACCAATAACAGCACCCAGCAGGGCACCACCACCAGCACCGATACCAGCACCCTTGGCTGCATTTGTGCAACTTACCATCACAAGACCTGCGCAAAGCGACAGGACAAACAATTTGAACTTCTTCATAACAAAAAAGATTATTTAAAATGTTAAACGTTTATATTTCACGATGCAAAGATAGAAATTAATTATGAATTATGAATTATGAATTACGTTTTTTTTGTAATTTTGCACCCAAATTTCATTAAATGACAAAAATATCATGGCAAAAGAATTAAAAGATTTAACGAAAAGAGCGGAGAACTACAGCCAGTGGTTCAATGATTTGGTGGTAAAAGCCGACCTGGCTGAACAGTCGGCAGTGCGTGGATGTATGGTCATCAAGCCCTACGGCTACGCTATCTGGGAAAAGATGCAGGCCCAACTTGACAAGATGTTCAAGGAAACGGGTGCCCAGAACGCCTATTTCCCCCTGCTCATTCCTAAGTCGTTCCTTTCAAGAGAGGCCGAACACGTTGAAGGCTTTGCCAAAGAGTGTGCCGTGGTGACCCACTACCGTCTGCGTGCCAAAGAGGACAAGAGCGGCGTAGAGGTTGACCCAGCCGCCAAGCTCGAAGAAGAGCTCATCGTTCGTCCCACCTCTGAGACTATAATCTGGAACACTTATAAGAACTGGATTCATTCCTGGCGTGATCTGCCCCTGATGTGCAACCAGTGGTGCAACGTGATGCGCTGGGAAATGCGCACCCGTCCTTTCCTGCGCACCTCGGAGTTCCTGTGGCAGGAGGGCCACACTGCCCATGCCACCAAGGAAGAGGCCGAAGAGGAAGCCAAGAAGATGCTGCACGTCTATGCCAAGTTTGCCGAAGAGTGGATGGCCGTTCCTGTGCTTCAGGGCGTGAAGAGCGAGACGGAGCGTTTTGCCGGAGCACTCGACACTTACACCATCGAGGCCATGATGCAGGACGGCAAGGCCCTACAGAGCGGCACTTCGCACTTCCTGGGCCAGAACTTTGCCAAAGCCTTCGAGGTTACTTATTTAAATAAGGAGAACAAGCCGGAATATGTCTGGGCTACTTCATGGGGTGTTTCAACCCGCCTCATAGGTGCCCTTATCATGACCCACAGCGACGACAACGGTCTGGTACTGCCTCCGCGTCTGGCTCCCATTCAGGTGGTCATCATCCCCATAGCCACCAAGCCTGAGCAGATGGAAATTGTCAACCGCGAAGTAGCTCCCATCATCGAGGGGTTGCGCAAGAAGGGCATCACGGTAAAGTTTGACGATTCTGACAACAAACGACCGGGCTTTAAGTTTGCCGACTACGAACTGAAGGGTGTTCCTGTGCGTTTGGTATTGGGAGCACGCGACCTTGAGAACGGCACCATCGAGGTGATGCGCCGTGACACGCTTGAAAAAGAGACTCGTCCGTTGGAAGGTATTGTAGAGTATGTGGAACAGCTGATGGAGGACATACAGAAGAACATCTTCGAAAAGGCTCGGAAATATCGTGACGAACGCATCTACGAGTGCGACAATTACGAAGAGTTCAAGGAACGCATCAAGGACGGTGGGTTCTTCCTCTGCCACTGGGATGGCACTGCCGAGACTGAGGCCAAGATCAAGGAAGAGACTCAGGCTACCATTCGCTGTGTGCCTTTCGCCTTCGAACAGACACCGGGTGTCGACATGGTGAGCAGCAAGCCCTCTGTAGCTCGCGTCATCATTGCACGAAGCTACTAAGTGCCTCGCTACGCGAAACTAAGAGACAATGTTTAACGCATTGACATAGAAACGGCAGGTCTTCAGGAAGAACAGGGCCACACCAATGGCATTGACAAGTGCCACGCACCAGAAAGCGACAGAATAGCCCAGGTGCTCAGCCAGCACGCCACCAATGAGAATGCCCAGACCCATGCCGATGTCCCATGATACAAGGAGCGTGGAATTGGCCGTTCCACGCTCGTTGTGATGGGCAATCTTGATCATCATGTTCTGAAAAGCAGGCCACATGTGACCATTGCCCAATCCTATCAGCAAGGCCGAACCATAATAGGCAATAGAAGAGATGACCGGTGGGAAAGGAGTGATGAATGAAAGTGTGGGAACAAGTATGAACAGCGTATAACCCACCAGCGAAATCACCATACCTTCTGAAGCATTGTGGGTTATGCGCCCTTGACGTAAGGCTTTGCCGCCCTGCAGACGTGAAAGAATAAGCCCCACGGAACAAAGCAGGAAATAGGTGCCAGTACCACCTGTGCGTCCCAGTACTTCTTTTCCATAAATGGCGAGATAGTTGCTCAGCACACCAAAGCAGAAGCCGAAGAACACCATATTGACACCCACCAGCCAACCACGCAGCAGAAAGAAACGGTCAAGACTAAGTGATGAGCGCTGAGTGACAAGTGACGAGTGGGATACGTTGAGTGATACGTGCTTTACGGTTGAATCAATCATCAGACCTGCCGCAGCCACAGCAAGGGCTATCCAAAAAAGAAGATCGAAACTGTGTGTATGCTGGTAGACAAAGATGCCCGTTGTGGGAGCAATGGCCATAGCCAGATTATTACTGAGACCGTAATAGCCTATACCCTCATTGCGACGGCTGGCGGGCAGCACATCAATGGCCACTGTAGAGTTTGCCACCGTCAGCGCACCAAACGGGCCTCCATGAAGGGTTCGCACAATGGTGAACAACAGCAGGGTACTGGCTGCCAGATAACCGGCAAAGAAGATGGCAAAAGCGACATAACTGATGAGAAGAACCGTTTTGCGGGGAAAGGAGTCGACCACAAAGCCACTGAACGGACGGAACAGCAGGGCGGTGATGGTATAGCCTGACAACACAAGACCGATGACATCCTTAGTGGCCCCGAACGTCTCACTGAGATACAAGGGCAGCAAGGGTGTCAAAACATAAAAGGCGAAGAATAGCGAGAAGTTCGCTATCATCACCTTTATGTAATTGTGGTTCCAGAGTCGCTCCATCAGTCGGCAGCCTCAAACTCACGCAGGAACTGGGTGTCGTTCTCAGAGAACATACGCAAGTCGCTGACACGGTACTTCAGGTTGGTAATACGCTCAACACCCATACCGAAAGCATAGCCGCTGTAGATTGTAGAGTCGATGCCACACTGCTCCAGCACGTTCGGGTCTACCATTCCGCAGCCAAGGATTTCCACCCATCCGGTATGCTTACAGAAGCCGCAACCCTCGCCACCGCAGATGAAGCATGAAATGTCCATCTCAGCACTGGGCTCGGTGAAGGGGAAGTAGGAAGGACGCAGGCGAATCTTCGTGTCGGCACCGAACATCTCTTTGGCAAACGAGAGAAGCACCTGCTTCAGGTCGGTAAACGAAACGTTTTTGTCAATATACAAGCCTTCAACCTGATGGAAGAAGCAATGGGCGCGAGCCGTGATAGCCTCGTTGCGATAGACACGACCTGGACAGATCACACGGATGGGAGCGGTGAGTTTGCCGTCCTCGGTGTGCATCTGCTCCATCACCCGGGCCTGTACACTCGACGTGTGGGAACGCAGCAGGATGTTCTTGGTCACATCATTGGGATGCTGAGACACGAAGAACGTGTCCTGCATGTCGCGTGCGGGATGATCGGCAGCAAAGTTCATCTTGGTGAAGATGTGAAGGTCGTCTTCCACCTCAGGACCATCAGCGAGGACAAATCCCATACGTGAGAAGATGTCGATAATCTCATTGGTCACGATGGTGAGCGGATGACGCGTTCCCAACTCTACGGGATAAGGCGTACGGGTCAGGTCAATCGTTTCTTCCCCACCCTCCTGGGTCTGACACTCTTCGCGCAGCTGATTGATGCGTTCAGTGGCCAGTGTCTTCAGCTCATTAATCTTCATGCCCACTGTCTTCTTCTCGTCAGCAGCAACATTGCGGAAGTCCTGCATCAGGGCCGTAATCTCACCTTTCTTGCTGAGATACTTCAGTCGGAGCTGTTCTACTTCCTCTGCATTCTTTGCACTCAGGTTCTGTACTTCTTTCAGAAGTTGGTCTATCTTATCAAGTATCATATCTTAAATAATTTATTCTTTGTTCTTCTTTGCAAGATTATAGTTATAGTATTTGGTGCTACCCGTAATGTCCTCTATCACACGGATAAAGGGCGGGAACTTCACGTTTTTGTGGTCAGTAATGCCTTTGGTCTCAAGAATGACCAGACCATCGAGCTGTTCCAGATAGGTATCAAGCTCGAAATACTGTCCTTTCCAGATGAAACTCATGCGATGCTTGTGGATTGAGAGACGTTCGGGATCGGCCAGCGCAATCATCATTTCATAGAGGTTGTTGTTAATCTGGCGTTCAGTAACCATCTCTTCGGTCTCGGAAATACGCTTGCGAGTGGTGTGTACATAGACCACCTTTTTGTCCCAGCTGCGTTTGCGCAACCGCTCCTCAGCATCGGGATAGCCTTTCAGGTAGGTCTGGAGAATCTCGCTCGCAATAGAGTCCTCGGGAAGCGGGCCGGTGACTTCCACAATATATTTGCGTTCCTGCACAATGGGCTGCGGTATTCCCAGCACGTCGGAGATTTCCTTGATTACACGATGCATCTTCGTCTCGAAGTCCTCGTTGTTGTTGATAACACGCAGATGAGGATGTCCCGTCCAGGCCATAATGACCTTCTTGTCGAGCATTCGAGCGATGCGCAATCCCTCTTCCGTCATGTCCTCGTTGCGTGAGGCATTGTTGCTGGTGGTATAGAACTGCTCTGCTCCATCAGCAGCCGATACGAGATGCAGCACGGCATCGTAGCGCTGGCGCAGTTCAAGCGTAGAGGTGCTTACGGAGCGCGTAATCTCTGCCCACAACTCAGGAGTCATATAGGCCGAAATGTCCATCGTACCACGATCGCAGACAATAAGGCAGTTCTCTTCACACTCCTGAGCCATACGGGTGAACTTGTCCTCAAGGGCCATCTGTATTTCAAGCGTTGCCTTCTCTCCTTCATAGAAGAAACCCTTATTCTGCGTAAGATAGTTCATGCCCGCCTGAGTGAACAGCGTGGGAACTTCGGGAATGGTAAACACCTTGAAGCCCAGCCCTGAGAAGTGCTCAATGATTCGCACCAGGGCTGTGGTCTTTCCAGCACAAGGACCTCCCGTCAGTACTATTTTGGTAATATGGTTCATGCTTACCTCCTTTTGTCAATATTCCAGCAGTTTCATCGAAAGCTGACCGCTGAGCGAGATGTCGGTTGAGACCAGATAGCAGGCAGCTCCGTCGGGTATGCAGATTGTAGCATTGAAATGGAAGCCCCGCTGGTCAACGCCCTCAAACTGCATATTGCCGAGAATGGCTTGGGAAAGGAACTCCTCGGGCACCTCTTTGGCATACATGTTCTTTCTGAAATCGCTTGAAAAGAGCTTATCGGCTCCTTTATAGACACTGATGTGGATGATATTATCGAAATAGACCGTCTCGACTCCCACCCCGTCGGCTGTGTAAGTAGTCTTGCTCACCTTGTATCGCGTGGGATTCACAGCTATGTACCAGTGATAGCGCTCACCGCCATAGACCACCACCGAATCGGTCTTCTTCAGTTCAGTGACCATTGTGAGTGCCTTCGGCTGATCATGACGGAAGTCGAGCGCATCGTTGGGATTGTCGCTCTTCACCAGCCTCACCTCCTGGCCTGCCTGATTCATGAACCAGAACAGATGAGCAGCCTGCTTCACAATGGGATATGACTGTCCTGAAAGCTGAAGCGAGTCGTTGACAATGCGGAAATAGGCCGGAACTGTCAGAGAGTCAGGATAATAGATGGTGTCGCCTTTGGCACGGAAGACTACCTCTTCGGTCTCTGAGTCCACCCAGATGCCTTGAAGCATGGCCTTTGCCTGCTTGCTTTCCGCAGGTGTAGCCACAGCCTCATTGTTCTTCTGCGTGCATCCTACCGTAAGGAGTACGCAGGCCATCATCATCCAGTACAGTTTATTTCGTCTCATCTTTCTCAGCATTCACTTTCCTATGCAATGATACGTGAAGCCGTTTTCTTCAACTTCCTCGACATCAAAGATATTACGTCCGTCAATGACATACGGACGGCGCATCGCTTTCTTGATGACGCCCCAGGTAGGCAGGCGGAACTCCTTCCACTCGGTCACGAGCAACAAGGCATCGGCATCGAGCACAGCGTCGTACATGTCGCGACAATAGGTAATCACATCGCCCAGTCGTCGGCGGCATTCGTCCATCGCAATCGGGTCATAGGCCCTGATCTGACAACCAGCCTTCAACAGCTTGTCAATCAATACCAGCGCAGTCGACTCACGCATATCGTCAGTCTCAGGCTTGAACGAGAGCCCCCACATCGCGATGGTCTTGCCCTGCAGTCCCTCGGCTCCAAACAGTTTCTGCAACTTTTCGAAGAGGATGCCCTTCTGGTGCTCGTTCACACGCTCCACCGCCTTCAGCACCTCCATTGAGTAGCCGTTCTGGTCAGCAGTCTTGATGAGTGCCTTCACATCCTTGGGGAAGCAAGAACCTCCATAGCCACAACCCGCATAAAGGAACTTGCGGCCGATGCGCGTATCGGCTCCGATACCTGCACGGACCATATTTACATCAGCTCCCACCCGCTCACACAGGTTGGCAATGTCATTCATGAACGAGATACGGGTGGCCAGCATCGAGTTGGCTGCATACTTCGTCATCTCTGCCGAAGGAATATCCATGAAGATTACACGGAAATTATTGATAAGGAAAGGCTTGTATAGCTTCGTCAGCGTCTTTTGTGCCTTCTCACTTTCAACACCCACTACCACACGGTCAGGACTCATGAAGTCCTTGATGGCGTTTCCTTCTTTCAGGAACTCAGGGTTAGAGGCTACGTCGAAAGGAATATTGACACCGCGTTTCTCCAGTTCGGCCTCAATCGTGGCACGTACCTTTGCAGCCGTACCCACAGGCACGGTGCTCTTGGTGACGACAACCAGGTAATGGTTCATGTTCTCGCCAATGGTCTTAGCCACTTGCAGCACATATTTCAAGTCGGCACTGCCGTCCTCATCAGGAGGTGTTCCCACTGCTGAGAAAACTATCTGTTGCTCGTCGAGCACCGAAGCCAGGTCGGTTGTAAACTTCAGACGGCCAGCCTTCATGTTCTTGGCAACCAACTGATCGAGTCCCGGCTCATAGATAGGCAGTTCGCCATTTTTCAGACGTTCAATCTTACTGGCATCGACATCCACACAGGTAACATTGACACCTGTCTCGGCGAAACACGTTCCCGAGACCAGTCCCACATAACCAGTTCCAACAATCGCTATATTCATCTCTTTTACAAGGGGTTAAGAAAACAATTCGGCTTCGTTGAGCAGTGGCTGTTTCAAATCCTTCTCGCTGGTCTGCACGAGACTGGGGTCAATAGGCCAGCTGATGCCCAACTGTGGATCGTCCCATCGAATGCCTGCTTCGGCCTGTGGTGCATAGACATTGTCCACCTTATAAGTAAACACGGCCTCGTCGCTCAACACCAGGAACCCGTGGGCAAAGCCTCTGGGAATAAAAAACTGACGTTTGTTTTCGCCACTCAGCTCCACCATCACATGCTGACCAAACGTAGGCGAGCTCTTACGGATGTCGACGGCCACATCAACCACCTTACCCTTTATTACACGCACAAGCTTGGCCTGAGCAAACTCGCCCTTCTGATAGTGCAGTCCGCGCAGCACACCGAACGACGACTTCGACTCGTTGTCCTGTATGAAGTCCACGGCTCCCACATGCTCCTCGAACTCAGCCTGCTTCCAGGCCTCAAAGAAATAGCCGCGAGCATCCTCAAAGACCCTGGGCTCTATCACGAAAACGCCCTTAATGGCAGTCTCCTTATAATCCATATTAAAAAATGTATCTTTTAAATCGGATGCAAAAGTACAAAATCTTTTTCGTACGGAGAAAAGTTTTTCGCTTTTATTGTTTTTTAGCCCCCTTTTTATTTGTCAGTCTCAGAAAAAAGCCGTACTTTTGCATCGTGATTGAACTAGAAAGACATATAGAGATACTGCTTCTCAACAATGATTGTGTGATTGTACCGGGTCTTGGGGGATTCATGGCCCACTATGTTGAGGCGCGTTTCAGCGAGGAAGACGGACTCTTCCTTCCTCCTTTGCGTACGCTTGGATTCAACCCCCAGTTACAGTTGAACGACCATCTCTTGGTGCAGTCCTACATTGAAGCCTACGACATCAGCTATCCCGAGGCCCTCCGCCGCGTTGAAGACGAAGTAACCGAACTGCGCCAGCACTTGGAAACCGAAGGACAGTATGAACTCAACGACATTGGTACGCTGAGTCTGAACGAAGAAGGGAAACTGGAGTTCGAGCCTTGCGAGGCAGGCATCCTCACACCCGATCTCTACGGATTGAGCACCTTTGAAATGCCTACCGTGAACCAGATTATCCGTCAGGCTGCAAAGGAGAAGGAAGAAGAAGTTGTTTCCAAACAGACATCTGACGAAGTTCAGCAGCCTGCTGTTGAGACTCAGTTGTCTGCCGACCTCCCTGTTGAAGAGCAAGAGCCTGCTGAGGATGAGAAGAAATCGCAAGATGCCCTCGTCATCCCTATGGCCTGGGTGCGTGGAGCGTTGGCTGCCGCCGCTGCTATTATCATGTTCTTCATGATGACCCCACCTGTGAGCAATAGCAACATTCCCTCCGAAGTCGTTCAGAGCAGCATGATACCAACGATTGGGAGTAAAGAAGTGAAGAAGACTTCAGTTCCTCAGCAGCCAGCAGCTAAAAGCCAACAGCCAAAAGCTAACAGCCAAAAGCCAACGTCCAGCAGCCAGCAGCCAGCAGCTAACGACCAACACGCAACATCCCCAAAAGAAAGATACGTCATCGTACTGGCCAGCCAGACTACGTTGAGCAATGCTCGCGACTTCCTCTATCAGCTAGCCAAGAAGGGCTATGACGACACCCATATCATGGAGATGAACGATAATAATAAGGTACGCGTGACCTTTGGCTCATACGACTCCGAGAGCGATGCCCATCAGAAACTGCATCATCTGCGTAGTGAAGACGAAGTGTTCCAAGAAGCCTGGATTCTGAAGACTAATAAGTAATGAAACGCGTACGTTGCCCCAAATGTGACAATTACATTACGTTCGACGAGACCCAATACACCGCCGGACAGTCTTTGGTGTTCCAGTGTCCCGAATGCGGCAAGCAGTTCGGCATCAGGATGGGTGTTTCAAAACTGCGCCAGACCCAGAAGGAAGAGAACAAAGACGCCCTCAGCATGCAGGCCGGGAAGACCGACTTCGGCTCAATCATCGTCATTGAGAATGTCTTCCACTACAAGCAGGTTATTCCCCTTCGTATGGGTGACAACCAGATAGGCCGCTATCAGAAGGGCAATCCCATCAACACCCCCATCGAGACCGTTGACCCCAGCATGGACTTGCTGCACTGCACCCTCACCGTGAGTCGTGACCGTCAGGGGCAGCTGAAGTACACGCTGAAAGACGGTCCCAGCTACACAGGCACCTTCGTAGGCGACGAGATTCTCGGTGACCGCGAACGCCGCATTATCACCGATGGCCAGTTGTTTACCCTCGGTGCCACCAGTATCATCCTGCGCACTTCGCAGAACGAACAGGAAGACTAATCATCTTCAGTTTCCCCCACCCTTTTTCTTTCACCGCTCAGGGAATGAGCAACGATGAGTCGCCGTAGCTCAAAAAGCGGAAGTCATGTGAGAGAGCGTAGTCGTAGATACGTCGCCAGTCACCCTTGACGAATGCACTCACCAGCAGCAACAACGTGGACTGCGGCTGGTGGAAGTTGGTAATGAGCATACTGACAATCTTATATTGATAGCCAGGGGCAATAATGATCTGCGTGCTGCTGTGCAGCGTGTTGAGCGAGTTGCGGTCGAGCCAGTCAACGATGGCCCTTATGGCCTTTTCTACGGATGGCTGCGATGCAGTGTCCTGTTCGTAAGGTTCCCACTGGTCCACATGCAGTCTGTCTTCGCTGAGATCAGGATTGTCAAGCAGCTTGCGGCCCATGTAGTACAGGCTCTCCAGCGTCCTGACACTCGTTGTTCCCACGGCTACGGCCTTGCATTGATGGTCAAGCAACTGAATAAGCGTCTCACGCTTAACAGCGATGTACTCAGTGTGCATTTCATGACCTGATATCAGTTCACTCTTTACAGGCTTGAAAGTACCTGCACCCACGTGCAGCGTCAGCTCCTCGCGGTGAATGCCCTTACGGTCAATGGCCTGCAGCACTTCAGGTGTGAAGTGAAGTCCTGCAGTGGGAGCAGCCACACTGCCTTTTATCTTTGAGTAGACGGTCTGATAGGTAGTCTTGTCACTTTCCTGCGTAGCCCGGTTCAGATAAGGCGGAATGGGCAGTTCGCCCACCGCGTCGATAACCTCGGCGAAGGAGCAGCCGGTTGTCCACTGAAACTCTACTGTCTGACTGGTGCCGTGCGTGCCCTTGCGTATGGCGGTGATGGTGAGCGACCCATGCTCCAGGGTGAGCGGTTCATCCTTCCACTTCTTCAGATTGCCCACCAGGCAGTACCATGAACAATGGTCTCTGGCCTGAAACATCTGTTCGTAGTCGGCAGGATCGGCAGGTTCGAGCAGGAACACTTCGATGAGTGCGCCCGTAGACTTGCGGAAGTGCATGCGTGCCTGAATCACCCGGGTGTTGTTCATCACCATCAGAGCGTCCGACGGCAGGTAGTCAGGAAGACGGCAGAAGCGGTCTTCACTCACTTCTCCATGACGATAAACGAGCAGCTTCGACTGGTCACGCTGTGCCAGAGGGAACTTGGCGATGCGCTCGTCAGGCAACGGGTAATTATAGTCGCTGATGCTTATGTTCTTTGTATCCATCTTAATTTTTAACTCTAAATCCTAAATACCCAACAGTATTCCAACTGCCACCAGCAGTCCGTAGACGAAGATGTTGCGGGCCGTCTCGCCCAGTATGCCATTAAGCGCACGCCCCTGCCAGATGGCCTTCATCTTAACCCACGTGCCTACATGGAGAGCCGCATAGATGAAAGGCAGCAAAAAGGCAAGCACACGGCCTTCGACGAGAAACACCAGGCCCAGCAGACATGCAGTAACACCCGTGAGCAGATAGAGCTTGTGGGCAGCGGAGGCACCAATGCGCACCACCAACGTCAGTTTACCAGCCTGAGCATCAGTGTCACGGTCACGGAAGTTGTTGACCAGCAGTAGCGCATCAATGACCAGTCCACAGGCCAGCGAGGCTATGAGTACTTCGGCAGTAACAGTGTGTAGCTGCACATAGTAGGTCACACAAACCGGCACGAGACCGAAGAACAGCAGCACAAGCACGTCGCCCAGTCCCATATAAGAGAGGTGAGTGGTATAGAGGAAGCAGAACACCACGCACAGCAGTCCCACCAGCAGCATTTCGAGCCCCCCGAAGAAAACGAGGGGCAGTCCCACCACACAAGCCACACAGGTGGTCAGCGCAATGGCACGCTTCATTGCCTCAACGCTGACCCATCCCTGCGTGCAAGCGCGTTCGGGACCAAGTCTGGTAGCGCGGTCGTCAGTGCCCTTGATATAGTCAAAGAGGTCGTTGACCAGATTGGCGTCAATCTGCATGACAAAGGCGAAGAGCATGCACAGCACGGCTGCTGTCCAGCTGAACGTTTCGTCGCCGTAAGCCGAAGCATCTACGTAGGCCAATGCCAGCCCAATCATGACAGGCACAGCGGCTCCCGAGAGGGTCTTCGGTCGTGCGGCCAGCAGCCAGGCACGAAGCGAGTTTTTCTGAATAGTCTGTTGATTCATCGTTCAAAATTGGAAAAACAGCTGCAAAGGTACAAATTTATTTATAATTTATAATTTATAATTCATAATTATTTTCTACCTTTGCAGAAAATAAAGCCTACGACTATGCTGAAGAATACTGCCAGCCTCGACTTGGTGGAATTTGTTGAGACACAGATTCTGCCCCAATATGCCCACTTTGATAAGGCTCACTCCATGGGTCACGTGACACGCGTCATCCGCCGTTCGCTGGAACTGGCTGCGAAGACGGGTGCCGATGTGAACATGGTCTACGCGATTGCCGCCTATCATGACATCGGCATGTCGGGCCCCAGAGCCATCCACCACATCACAGGGGGCAAGATTCTGGCTCAGGATGCACGACTGAAACGATGGTTCTCGACTGACCAGCTGAAGATAATGCGCGAAGCCATTGAAGACCATCGTGCTTCGGCAGCCCACGCCCCACGCAGCATCTACGGCAAGATTGTGGCAGAGGCCGATCGCGACCTGTCGTCGGAGGTGGTGTTTCGCCGCACAGTGCAGTTCGGACTGGCCAACTATCCAGAGCTTGACCGTGAACACCAGTGGCAGCGGTTCCGCGAGCACATGGATAACAAGTACTCCGTAAACGGCTACATCAAGTTGTGGATTCCTGGCTCAAAGAACGAGGAGAGTCTGCGTAGCCTGCGCAACATCATTGCCGATGGGACAGAACTGAAACGCCAGTTCGACCGCTACTTCGACGAAGAGATCTCAGCACAGCCATAGCATCATGCCCGCAAATAGAACCAGGCGAAGGCCAGAAAGGCCAGCAGCACCACAAGCAATACGGTCTTGAACAGACAACTGGCCACCTTTTTCACAATCACGAAGCCTGCTATGATGGCCAGCAGCAGGACAATATAGTAATGTACATTCTCCATTTTTTCTTAGTGTTTGAACAACATCCGGAAACTGGTAGGCACAGGTGTCTCAAACTCCATCGGCTCACCCGTGACGGGATGGTTGAAGCATAGCAGCCACGCATGCAGGCACAGACGGTGCAACGGGTCATCGCCGTTGCCGTACTTCGGGTCGCCACAGACGGGGTGACCCATATCGGCTGAATGTACGCGAATCTGATTCTTGCGACCCGTTTCCAACTTGAACTCCACCAGCGAGTGCTCCGTTGTACGGTCGAGCACGTGGAAATGGGTGATAGCCAGCTTGCCGCCGTTGTCTACGGGCGACGAGTAAGTTACATAAGCTTTGTTGTCCTTCAGCCAGTTGCTGATAGTGCCCTCATCCTGCTCCATCTCACCGCTGACCACAGCCACATAGCGGCGGTCGTAGACTATCTGGTGCCAGTTATGCTCCAGCACCTGCTCTGTTTCCATGTCCTTTGCATAGACCATCAGTCCGCTGGTGTCGCGGTCGAGACGGTGAACCACATGGGCCGTACACTTCTGGCGGCTTTTCTTGAAATAGTCGTCGAGCACCGACTTCACGTTGAGCGACGAGTGTCCTGCGGCCATCGACAGGATGCCTGCGTTCTTCTCGATAACAATGAGCCACCGGTCTTCGTAGACAATCTTCACGTAGCGGCTCTTGAATGCCTGCTGGTTGCGCTTGGTCTTGCTCACCGCCACGCGCATGCCCTTCTCCAGGGGGAAGTCGAACTGCGAGACCGTCTTTCCGTCAACCTTGATGCCTCGTCCCTGCAGCGTGGCCTTTATCTTCGTGCGTGACTGCGGCACGTGGGCCAGCAGGAACTCCAGCAACCCCTGCGGTTCGTCTACCACATAGCGGTCATAGTCGCCGCCTTTATTGAAATCTGTAGTGTATCTCATAATCACTCTTAGTTGCCGAACCAAGTAACATGTCTTCATAGTCATTGGCAGGATTTGCCCCATAGGAGTTTCACTGATTCTTTGTGCCAATGTTGTCATCTTGCTTCACTTATATTAATCTAGGGTGCAAAGTTACGAAAAGTCGAGAGCAAAACAAAGAAACTCGTTTCTTTTTTCGCCGAGACGGAGTAAGTTCGCCATCTTTGATGGCAAAGTTACGAAACAAACGAGAGAAAAGCCAAATTTATTTGAGCTTTTCCGAGTCATAGTAACTTCGGCAGAGCCAAAGTTACGAATAAACGAGAGAAATGCAAAAGAAATACTGGCTTATCTTTTCATTATTTTGGAGAATGGTATGCCTCGTTACAGTGAAGCTGCCCATTTCCGAGCTTATAATAATCTACATATTTTATTTGCAAACTTCAAATTTATTTCCTACCTTTGCAAACGAGATTATAATGACATGGGCGTAACGTTCGACAATACAGAGAAAAAGTTTGTGTTCGATTTCGAGCACGATGGTGCCGAGGACATTGTCAGCCTGACTGGCGATGGTTATCAGGTAGAGGCATTCGGCAAATGCTTCTACTATGGTTATGAATTCTCTGATCAGACAGAAAGTTCAGTACGAACTGCTTTTATTAAATATGTGAAATTCACTGAGGCACTACAGAACACCCCCGATTTGACCAACTTCATCAAGAAAGCGGTTGATAATCTTCATAAGAAGATAAATCTCTACAACTTTGACCTTGTTGTTATGCCAGAGTCTTCGAGTAAGGTGAACCAATACATGCTGCGTTATATCTACAGATTTGCGCAACCCACATTATATAAGATGACTCTAGTAAAGGCTCTTCCTTCAAATATTTCATTTGACATGAAAGCCTATGAGAAGCAATACCTTGATGATATTTTGGAGAATGGTATGCCTCGTTACAGCGAAGCTGCCAAAGAACAGGCAAAGAGCTCTATCAATGCTATGCTGGAAATGATTCACCAGAAGGATTATTTCACCATTGCCAAGGATGTGAAGAAGAGCAAACTCCGTCCGTATATCATGAACTTCCTTAGATTTGAATCAGAAGAAGAAAGGGAACTTTGCACAATGATTCGTCAGCAGAATGTTCTAGTAATCGATGATGTGACAACAAGTGGCTCCACACTTAACGAGGTCCTCCGCACGCTTCGAATCCTGAATGAAGACAATGAGATTACCATCTTCAGTCTCATAGGGCGTAAGGATTTGATGGCTGATTCTTATTAAAAAATGATATGACCATCGATATAATTGGTTCCGACGGCGATTGTGTCATATAGCGAAACCATCATGCTTTCGTTGAGATTTCCAATATTGTAGCCTCCTTCGTGGCCAATGTCTTGGCTGGCGTGATTGCACTCGGAATCATACTGTTTATGCGCAATAAGCATGCTGTTTTAGCACAATAAGTATGCTTTTTACAGGTGCTAAGTATGTTAGTTTTCGAGGATTACCATCGTCTCTTTCACCGTCTCGCGCGTTATTTAAAATTTAAAAATTTAAAATTTAAAAAATTATTTAATTTGCCCCCCTATAGGGGCAAATAAATTTAAATTTAAATTTAATTTTAAAAATAAAAAATATTTATCTTTGAACAAACAAAAGTTTTCGCTGACTCATTGAATAGTACCGACACGACTGTCGGTACGACACCCTCTGAACGTGTCGCAGCATTCAACGTTGATATTTCTTCTCCTATAGGTTTCACGGCTGCAAAAGTACAGCAAACAATTTCATTCATGGTGACATCATGTTGTCACCAATCGTAAACAGAAGTGAAGAAAAAGCCCATTATTTTGTATTTTTTAAGACGATAACACTGCTGTCTACTAAAAGTGAGAGCAATGTAAACCTTTACGAAGAAAAAAAGGCGATAGGTGAAAGAAAATTTGGAAGTTTCGAAAATAATATCTACCTTTGCACCAACTTAAAAAACAATCTTAAAAAATACTTCAAAACAAATGAAACCATTAAACAAGAATTTCGCTCCTAAGAGCGTCATGCCTGAAAAGGTCATTCAGTTCGGAGAAGGAAACTTCCTGCGCGCATTCGTTGACTGGATTATCTGGAACATGGACCAGAAGACCAACTTCAACGGTTCAGTAGTCGTTGTGCAGCCGCTGGCTGGCGGTATGGTTGACTGGCTGAACGGCCAGGACTGCCTGTACCATGTGAACCTTCAGGGCCGTGAGAACGGTAAGCCCGTGAACACGCTGGAGCGCATTGATGTGATCAGCCGCTGCTTGAATCCGTACTCCCAGAACGATGCCTTCATGGCACTGGCTGAGCAGCCGGAGATACGCTTCGTTATTTCTAACACCACCGAGGCTGGCATAGCCTTCGACCCCGCCTGCAAGCTCGACGACAAGCCTGCCGCCTCCTATCCCGGCAAGCTGGTTCAGCTGCTCTACCGCCGCTGGCAGACGTTCAACGGCGACCCCTCGAAGGGTCTGATCATCTTCCCCTGCGAGCTCATCTTCCTCAACGGCCACGTGCTGAAGGACTGCATCCGCAAATACATTGACCTGTGGCAGCTGCCTGAGGGCTTCCGCAAGTGGTTCGAGGACTCTTGCGGTGTCTATGCCACGCTCGTCGACCGCATTGTGCCGGGCTTCCCCCGCAAGGAGATTGCCCAGATTCAGGAGAAGATTGGCTATCGCGATAACCTCGTGGTACAGGCCGAGAACTTCCACCTCTGGGTCATCGAGGCCCCGCGCGAGGTGGCACAGGAGTTCCCCGCCGACAAGGCCGGTCTGCACGTGCTCTTCGTGCCCTCTGAGGAGCCCTACCACAAGCGCAAGGTGACGCTGCTCAACGGCCC
>JAEEGL012407837.1_pt1 | contig 40826 bp, 33 predicted proteins | sample 9134231 | NCBI WGS metagenome assembly JAEEGL01 (sample SAMN16246548, study PRJNA631951) | gut metagenome | biome: gut microbiome; feature: rumen; material: fiber-attached | host: Bos | place: Iran: Karaj | collected 2018-10
CAGAGAGCTTCTATGACAGAGATGCCTGGAAAAACATGTCCTGCTGTCCCTCCCCCAGTAAAACAGATTTTTCTACTCATGTGTCAATTTTACCCACTTTTCTGCTTTTTGTAAATCCTCAAAAAGCTCAATTTCTGCACCGAACACCCAGCCCTCGATTCCCTCGAAGCGGATCATGTACCAGTAGTCCTCGCTGCCGTCGATCAAATCCTTGTCGCCGGTCTTGGTGAATATCTCGAAGATATTGCCGTGCCACAGCATCTCAAGGGCCTTGGAGTCCTGTTTCGGCTTTTCCCTTACCCGGAGGTAATCCCCTTTCGGCGTGCCGTAGGAGAAGCTGGTGACAAGATCTGATGTCAAAGGAAGCCTGATGTCGGGAAATTCTGCTTTGCGTGAGGCTTTTGAGCAGCCGGTAAGAGCAAGAAGTACAGAAATCATGAGTAAAATCTTTCTCATACCCTAATAGTAAATCAATTATTTAAACTTGACAACCGAAAGAACGGGAAACTATACTTGACTTGATATGAACATCATCCTTGGTCATTCCAACACCGATCTGGACTGTCTTGCATCCATGCTCACTGCCCAGAAGCTCTATCCCGGATACGAAATGGTCCTGAGCAGTCTGCTCAATCCCCTTACAAGCAATGTGGTCTCCTTCTACATAACCAAGCTCTCGTTCAAAGGGCCTGCAGACCTTAAGGATGTTCCGATTGACAACGTTGTCGTGGTGGACACCAGGTCATCCATGAGGGTGAAGGAATTCTTCTCCAACATAAGCCATGTGAACGGCAGCATAACAATCTTCGACCATCATCCTGACGACGGCTACGACATTCCGGGGGCAGAGCTCAACTATGTGAAGAACGGGGCCAACACATCCACAATGGTGCTGAAGCTTATGGAGAAAGGGATAAAGCTGGACTCGGACGAGGCCACCATAGCCCTTACCGGAATATATGCCGACACCCAGAGCTTCACCATAGATGCGGTTACTCCTGAGGATTTTCAGGCCGCATCCTACCTTATAAGCCAGGGAGCCTCCATGAAGCTGGCCCGGTTCTTCCTGCAGCCCCTTAAGAACGACTATCAGATATCCTATTTCCATACCCTGCTGAATGTCCTTGACAGCCATGTGATAAAGGGACACGAGGTGCTGGTCAGCTATCTTGACCTGCCCAAGCGGGTGAACGGCCTTGCCGCCGTGGTGGAACAGGTCTTCTCGGTGGAGAAGGCAGATGCAATCTTTGCCATGTTCCACAGCCAGGATGACGACTCCACCTCCATCATAGCCCGGAGCCGGAAGAAGGCGGTTCCTGTGAACAAGATCCTTTCGGTATGGGGAGGCGGAGGCCACGAGAAGGCAGCTTCTGCCACTGTAAAGAAGACCGGGGACATGAATGTGCCCCTGATGCTGAAGGAGGCGCTTCAGAAGCTGCCGCCGGACCGGACTGCGGAGAGCATCATGACCACCCCGGTAAAGACCATACCTATGAATGTCACCATTTCAAAGGCCAAGGAATACCTGGAAGAGATAAACCACACTGCCGCTCCTGTGGTGGACGAGGAAGGCAGGATGGTGGGCATGATGGGTAACAAGAATATCAGGAACGCCGAGAAGGCAGGGTGCATGGAGACCATGGTTCCCGCCTATATGAACAAGAAGGTGGCCTCCATAAACAAGAACAGCACCATGCGGGATATCGAGAAGGTGTTCCTTGAGAACAAATACAACCACATGCCTGTGATAGACAATAACTCGATGCTGGTGGGAATTCTTACAAGAAAGGATTTCCTGAAGGCTATCCACGAAGAGGATGAGCTTGCCGAGCTGCTTCAGACCCGCTGAAGAGCAAGGATGACATGATGGGTCTTCCACTCCACCCCGTCGTTCCCGATAAGTGATTCAAGGGCTTTTTTAATCTTCTCGCTCAGCTTAGGCTCGTCGGCAAGGGCTTTGCCGTAGGTTCCAGGGTTGCTGCTGTCCAGCCAGTTGTCGATATCCTTCTGGGTTATGTAGCGCCTTTCGGCCAGGTCCCTGGTGTGGGAATGGACTAAGAAGCCGGCTCCTGCAGCGGCAGAAACCAGGTCTTCGCCGTTCCAGAGCATAAGCGGGCTTTCCTCATACAGCCTGTTCTCCAAAGCTGTCAGCTTTTTGCGCTCTGTCTCCTTAAGGAACGGAGCCACAATCTGGGAGAGCCGGGTGCACTGGCTGGGGATGATCTCGGAAAGGACTGCGCTGCCGTCCTTCTCAAGAAGGGAATGTATCTGCTTGAAAACCTGCTTCTTGTCGGATCTTGTGGCAGTGTTCCGGCCTATTATGCAGTCGAAGAGCATGCTGTGCTCTTTGGCGAAGGACTCAAGGGTCCCCTTGATGGCCACAGGGCGCTCCACCTCGGACAATACCGAAGGATAGTTGACAAAGTAATCCATGTCCTCATCCTTATCCATAAGGACATAGACACCCCCCTCCGGGGTGCATCTGGAGGCTTCCCAGGCAAGGAGCCCTTTGTCACCGCCCGGGATGAGCACCTTGTGGTGCCGGAGCAGCTTTGCGTCTGCAAAAAGCTCATCCCTGACGGCGGAAAGCACAGTGTTCTTCTCCCCGGCAGTCCTGCGGAACCAGGCGTTCTTGCTTTTGTCGTCGGGGGAGAATGTTAGGATCTCGCCTGTGCTTTCCCCGGTGTCCAGCTGTGCCTCCAGCTGCACCTCCCGCCGTCTGGAAAGCTCCTTGGCTATCTCCCCTTCGTAGCCTACATTGCTCGGGGTGTAGAACACCTTTCCCTTGAGGCTTGATGGCAGATACTGCTGGGCCACCCAGTGGTCCTTGAAGGCATGGGGATATTTATACCCTTCTCCATGGCCGAAGCTCTCCTTGTCCCGGGAGGCATCCTTAAGATGGGAAGGAACCTCGTACTGCTTCTCCCTCTGGACAAAATCCAGGGCATCGTAATATGCATATGTGGTGTTTGTCTTTTTACAGGATGTGATGTACAGGGCCGCATGGGAAAGGAAGAACTGCCCCTCTGGCATTCCCACCCGGTCAAAGGCCTCGGCATCGGCCACCACCACAGGAAGGCAATATGGATCGGCCATTCCCACATCCTCTGCTGCCTGGATCATCATGCGGCGGAAGATGAACTTAGGATCCTCGCCTCCGGCTATCATCCGGGCCATCCAGTAAAGGGCCGCATCGGGGTCGCTGCCCCGGAGGGATTTGATGAAGGCGCTGATCATGTCGTAGTGGTAATCCCCTTCTTTATCGTAGAGGATAGCCTTTTTCTGGATGCTCTCCTCGGCAATCTCCAGGGTTATATGTATCGGTGTCCCCTCCGGGGGCGGATAGGATTCAGGTGTGGTCTCCACAGCCAGCTGCAGGGCATTGAGGAGGCTCCGGGCATCGCCGTCTGCAATGGAGGCAAGGTGCTCAAGGGCATCGTCGTCAATTGTGACCTTGAACCGTCCGTAGCCCTTCTCTTTATTCGAAATAGCCTTGAGGGCCGCCTTCTTAAGGTCCTCCTTTGTAAGGGGCAGGAGCTGGAACACCCGGCTCCGGCTTACCAGGGCTGAATTGACTTCGAAATACGGGTTCTCGGTGGTGGCGCCGATGAATATGAAGGTGCCGTTCTCCACCCAGGGCAGGAGGGCATCCTGCTGGGCCTTGTTCCACCGGTGCACCTCGTCCACGAACAGTATGGTGCGCTTGCCGTAGAAGTCCCGCCTTTTCTTGGCCTCCTCTATGGCGTCCCTTATCTCCTTGACTCCGGAGAGGACTGCGTTTATAGAGATGAAGTAGCTTTTGGTGGTGTTGGCTATTATGCGGGCCAAGGTTGTCTTGCCTGTGCCCGGGGGGCCGTAGAAGATGAGGGATGAGAGCTGGTCGGCCTGGATTGCCCGGCGTAAAAGCCTTCCCTTTCCTACAATATGCTCCTGTCCGAAGAAGTCATCCAGAGTTTCGGGCCGCATTGCATCGGCCAGAGGACTTATGCTGTTTTTTCCTTCTTCAAACAGATCCATCAGTTTTCCATTATTTGTCTAAGCTGCTCCACAGTTACAGAACAGAAATCATCGCTTACCAGATCGGCCTTTGAAAGATCCTGCCTTGTGGGATTAGTGGGGTTCTGATATCCTAAGCACTTCATCCCTGCATTCTTGGCAGCAAGCACCCCGTTGGCTGTATCCTCGATGACCAGGGTCTCGGCATGAGGTGTCCCCAGAAGATCCGATGCATAGAGGAAGATGTCGGGGGCAGGCTTCCCGTTCTTAAGCTCAAAGCCGCTTACAACTACATCAAAGTACCTGCGGTAGCCCAGCTTATCGATAATTGCATCAATAACCAGGGTGTGGGAGGAGCTGGCCAGAGCCAGGGGTATTCCTTCCCTCTTGAGGCTTTTTATAAGGCCAGTCACACCATCCGGGGCGTCGAAATGGTCATTCTCCCGGAACAGCTTGGCCCGCATTGCTGTATCGTAGGCTAAAAGCTCCTCCACCGGCTGATTCAGGTCATACCTTTCCTTAAGGGCAAGCCAGAACTTGTCCATGGCAAGGCCGGCATACTCAGGACAGCCTTCTGCAGGGAAATCAACCCCCAGACTTTTAAGAATGTCGCACTCAAATTTCACATGCAGGGGCTCGCTGTTCACGATAACCCCGTCCATATCAAAGATAACGCCCTTCAGTTCCATTTCCAGATATCCATGAATGTATGAATTTTTTCGCAGTACTTGCAGATGAACTTATCCTCGGCAGTGCGGTAGAACTCGGCAGGAATACCCTCTCCCTGCTGATGGTTAGATATACAGTCGGGGTTGGAGCACTCTATGTCGTCGAAGTTGTAGATTGCAGGAGGCATAAGGAGCCTGAGTTTCTTTATAACATGCTTGTCCTTGATGATGTTAACTGTGCACCCTGGTGCCAGTGCCGCAAGGCGCTTCATGCTCTTGATGCCGAACTCACCGTGGCCAGGGCGGAAGATGATTCCCTTCATCTGGTCAGGCTCCTTCCGGGATGCAGTAACCCACTCCCCTCCCTTTCCATAGAGCTTGAGTGTCCTGATTATCCTTATAAGCTGGTCCCGGATCTCGGTCTCGGTGTGACCCCGCAGGATATGGTCGATTACAAGGCCGTCGGATATAGGCTTAACCCCTTCGGAGCAATCCTTGATAGGTGCATTGTCGTGGATCGGAAGAGGAACTATGAAGTCCTCGGAATCCTCGTGGCTCTGGGGAACCTTTACCTCTCCCTTGAAATCATCTCCGATCTTTCCAGAAATAAGGGCCAGGAGGATGATTCTGATTATCATGCCGTTGGCAGACTGGATCTCCCAGCCGTTGAGCGGTGTGGAGTCAAGGAATGTAGGAATGGAAGGATATACCTTGTGCCGTGGAAGAGGATGATAGAAGATTGTCCCCTCCGGCAGTCTGTCCATATATTCCCTCTGGAATGTGATGCTGTCCCGGAGCTGGTCCTGCTTCTTCAGGATGGCGTCGCCCATCCGCTCCAGCTGCGGCCGGGTGAAGTACCAGATCTTGGCCATCTTTCCGGAGTTTATATATTCCTCGATGGAGGAGAAGAAGTTGACCTCGAAGCCGTTCGAGAGCATCTTGTTCACATAGAATTCAGGCATAGCCAGCTCAGGAGGTGCTATAAGGTCCACCTTGACCTTCTTGAATATCTTGAGGCCGTCGGCCTTGGAATGGACTGTGCGGCCGTGGTAAAGGTCGCCTGCCAGTGCTATATGGATGCTGCCGGTGTTCCAGCCGTTGTGCTCAAGGAAGGTGAAGTCGTCTAAAAGCTCCTGGGTAGGATGCTCGTGCTTGCCGTCCCCTGCATTGATGAATGCGGGTGTGGCGGCAAGGCCGTTCCTCTCTGCATACCGGCGGCCGTTCTCCTCCAGCCAGCGGCAGAGCCCCTCCTGCCTGCTCCGGACTATGAAAATCTTGTTGTAGTAGCCCGACAGGGTGTTGAAGGTGTCGGCAAAGCTCTCCTGCTTGTTGATGGAAGAATGGGAGGTGTCCAGGTTTGAAAGCTTGACCCGGTGGAATTCGGCTGCATTCTTGAAGGATTCCTTGGTCCTTGTGCTGTCCTCGATAAAGACCTCGTAGATACCGAAGTCGGGGTCGTTTATCCGGAACCTGTCCATACCCGCCTTGTCATCCGATTTTATATAGCCCTTGAGCTCCCTTGCCTTCTGGAAAAGATACATTTTCTCGTCGAACGAGAAATCATCAATGACAGTAAAACTTCTACCTTTGAATGTGTTCATACCTACATAATAAAACGCCGGGGCTAAAAATTCAATAGTTGATTATCCCGGTCACAGTGAATACCGAAGGTTTATCTCCATTTTTCTTATGGCTCAGATTAAGCCTGAAATTATCCAGCCTGAGCAACAGCTCCCCGGTAAAGGAATCGGTGATCTCCTCCCCTATATCCCGCTTCCAGGTGATGCCTGCCTGGAGATACTCGAAATAGAGCCTGCACCCAGCGGTGACCACATCCTGGGAATAGTGGTCATCCTCCATATACCACTGGTTCGAGAGGGAAAGACGGATGAAATCGGAGTCGTAGACTATGCTCCCGGTATAATGCCTTTTCCCGATGGTCTCCGAGGTGTTGGAGAAGAGGGTGTCGGCGGCATAGGTGGCCGACAGCGTGAAATCCCACAGGTCCAGGGCCGCCTTCAGGGTAAGGTGCCGGGCAAAGTCGTTGTAGTAAAGGTCCTTGCAGTCGGGCCTCTTGAAGTCTGTATACCACACCCCCGAGAGCTTGAGGGGTTTCAGGGGACGGAGCCAGGCATCCACACCATACTTGTACTGGGATGCGGGGACAGAGCCCCCCGGGGCCAGATAATGCTCTGTAGTCCCGGCAAACATAAGGTTGAGCTCAAAGATATTGCTGTAGAAAAAGGTCACATAGTCCCGGTTGAAGAAGCCCCTCTCCACATAATCGCCCCAGCAGGAGCCGGCAGTAAGGGATACAAGGAACCACTCCTTCTCGTAAATGCAGTTGAAGAGAAGGTTCCAGAGCTGGGCATCACCTTTGTTCTCGGGCTTTGACAGGTACCAGGATGAGGGGCTTGAGTACTCCTGGATATCGCTGTTCTCAAGGAGCAGGCTGAAGGAGAAATCGTTTATGGAAGCACCAGCCAGAAGCCCCCTGATGTACTGGTTATCCCTGCTCCCCAGGGAGAAACAGGTGAGGCCGCTCACAGGCTTCACAAAAAGCCCCCAGGTGCCGCTTTCCCCTATGCTCCGGTCCAGAGCCAGCCTGGCCTTCTCGAAGAAGACCTCCGAGGTGGGAGAATAGCCGCAGGGATTCATGGCCTCGGTAAGCAGACCTCTGGTCTTAAGGCGGCCGAAACCGAACCAGGGGGCGATAAACGAGGCTGCAGTGAAATCCTTTTCCTCTGTCTTCTCAGAGGCTGCACAGAATTCCAGGGTCTCCCCCTTCACATCCACCCGCCTTCTGATCACCTTCTCGGAGGAGCACTCCGACTTGACCTCGAAATCCACATCTGCCCGGCAGACAAGGGGCACGAGAAACATCAAAAATAAGATACCTATACCTTTCATACAAGTATCTACAACAAAAAATGCATTTTTGATTTGACTTTTTAAAAAAAAATTTCTATTGAAAATCAGCCCTTTTGAGATTAATATATTAGTAATGAATTTATATGTTATTCAGGTGAAAACCGGAAAAGAAGATACATACATCAAACTATGGGAGAGCAAGAAAGGCCATCTGCCCCTTAAGATCATATGGCTGCGCAAGGAGCTTATGATCCGCAAGAACGGTCATACCCACAAGGGGCTTAAGTCGGTTTTCCCGGGCTATCTCTTCCTGGAGGCCGAGGATATAGACCCGGAAACCTTCCAGGAGTTCCGTCATATCAATTACTTCAGCCGTTTCCTTAAGGCTGATAAGAAAATCTATCCCCTTCCTGTGGAGGAGGCTAGAAAAATATACGATCTGGCAAGATATGGCCGGATACTGGGCCGTTCCAAGGTCATATACAACGAAGAGGACAGAATTGTAGTGATCGATGGCCCTATGAAGGGGTTCGAGGGGCAGATTGTAAAGGTGGACAGGCGGAAACAGCGGGCACAGATACGGCTTTCCCTGCATAATAACGGATTTTTGATAAATCTGGGCTTTGAGGTTCTGGAAAGCACGGACGAGGTGAAGCACAATGTGGGATGATCTGAAAGACAGAGATTTAAATCTCAGGAATTCTCTCTACCTTTCCCTTTACCGGGCCTCCATATTCTGCGGCGAGATAAAGAATGTCCATATCCCCGAGAATCTGCCGGTTGGGTGCAGTGTCATATCCTACCGGGACCTGCCACAGAAAGAGTTTGATATTTTAGGCAGCAGGCTTCCCCTGCTCTGTGACAAGTATGTGAACTACCAGGGAGAACCTATATTCATAATCGCTGCCAAGAGCCAGGCCGACGCAGAGGCTGTGGCAAGCCAGATTCAGGTTGAGTACCAGCCCAGCACCCCTCTGTTTTTTGATGATGATTTAAAGGCACACCAGGTGGTGAAAGAGCGCAGCGAGACCTGGACCTACGATGAAAAAAGGATAGACCCGGACCAGACATTGACAGTGGAGACCCTGACCTGCGGCGACATCTACAAGCCTGTATACAACGACCCTATCGGCGTGGCCATCTACATGGAGCAGGATTCTGTCTCGGTATGCACCTCCACCCAGTGGCCCCACCATGTCCGCTCCACAGTGAGCAGCATACTCAACAAGCCGGAAGAGGCAGTGAAGGTGAATGTGCCCCAGATTGCATCCCCTATGGAGGGGCGCCTCTGGTTTCCCTCCTACCTGGCCGCCCTTGCCGCCTCAGCTGCAGCACTGCGCCCCGGGGAATCGGTGCGCCTTATCCTGACCAAGGAAGAGGTGCAGCAGTATATCGGCGCCCAGTACCCATTCAAGATAAAGCATACCTCCATTGTGGACAAGAACACCGGCACCATCCTGCAGTGCACTGTGGATCTGGCTATAAACGCCGGTGCCTATCCCCTCTTTGCCGACGAGATAATGGAGAATGCCCTCATAAGCGTGATGGGGCCCTATAAGGTGAACAAGGTGATCATCAGGGAACAGCTGATAAAGACCAGCTACCCTCCAATGTTCTTCATAACAGGAAACAAATTCACCCAGATGCTGGTGGGAATAGAGACCCATGTGAACAGGATAATCTCCCTTACAGAACAGTTCCCGGACGAATGGAGGGAGGAGAATATAGTAAGCACCTCGGAGAAGGCTGGTAACATTGTAATAGAAAAAGCAGCTAAAAACGCCGACTTCCAGCGCAAGTTCGCCTCCTTTGAGCTTGCGAAGCAGAACCGGCAGAACGGCATAGGCACCGACCGCTACTACCGGGGCATAGGACTTGCATTTGCCACCTATAAGGCCACCAGCGGCTTCAGCAGCAAGATATGCACCCCCTTCACCGGAAAGCTCATGCTGGACGACAACTGGCAGCTCTACTACTCCACAGCCACAGTGCCCCAGAACTTCTTTGAGTACACCCTTTGGAAAAAGGTGATCCATAAAATAACCGAGCTTGAGGAATCCAGCATCCATATGATGCCCCATGATACAGAATCGAACGAGGATTCAATCCCCGACATCCTGGGCGAGATGACCAAAGGACCTATCCAGCTTGTCCAGAAATGCAGCAGGAAGCTTCAGGAGCTGCGGGTGAGCACTCCTCTTCCTATAAACGTGGAGGAGAGCTACGACCCCACCTACGACATCAACGCTGCAGTCTGGGGTGCCGCCATTGTGGAGGTGTCGGTGGATATAATCACCTACAAGCCGACCATAAAGGGAATCTGGACCTGCTTTGATGTGGGTGACACCATTGATGAGGATATCTCCAAGCGTTACCTTATGCAGCGCATAATAAACAGCCTTTACTGGTGCACCAGCCCTGGAGAGGATGACACATCTTCCTGGAAGTTCGCCAACCTCCCTATAAGCATAAGCCTTATCAACAGCCACGGAGCCGATACTGTGAACTACTGCGGCGACATCCCCTTCGGAATAATCCCGTCGGCCTACTGCAACGCTATAAGCCAGGCTTTAGGAAAAGTGATAACCGATATGCCTGTCACCCCCGAGAAACTGTACCGTATGGTGGAGGAACAATGATAATCAGATTCATGCTGAACAATATGAAGAAGAACCTGGATGCAGATCCTGCCGACAAGCTTTCGGATGTGCTCAGGGACGACTTCGGCCTCCTGTCGGTGAACAGCGGCTGCAACACAGGGCGCTGCGGCGGCTGCACTGTGCTCAAGGACAACATTCCGGTGCCGGCCTGCATGGTGCGCATGTTCTCGGTGCGGAACTCAAACATCCTAACCTACGAGTACATCTCCACCACAAAGGAGTTCGAGACTATAACCAAGGTCCTGGGGGCCATGGGCTGCAACTTCTGCGATTTCTGCAAGCATGGAAAGATAATCACCATCTATTCCCTGGTAATGAATGCCGCCCCCCTGACAGACAAGGAGATTTACGAGGCCCTTTCCGGCAATATTTGCAACTGCACCGATTTCCAGTCCATGGCTGCAGGAATCAGGCTTGCCATAAACGCCATAAAGCGAGGTAAACGTGCTGAACGGAAATGACAAGACAAAGCTGATATACTACACCCCGGACAATGTGAACGGGCTTCTCAAGACTATGAACACCTGCAAGTCCTACAGGCTCTGCTTTGACGACCTGAACAGCGTGGACATCCTTGACAAGTCATCCAATAAAACACCGCTGACAAAAGCAATTTACCCAGGCTATATAACAGATCTCTCTGCCCTGAAGCGGAGCGAGCGGTTCTTCGAGATAGGCCCTGAGCTGAGGATAAACGAGCTTCTCAAGAAGGGAGCCACAGTGCTTCCCCCTGTCCTTATACGGGCCCTTACAGAGTGTGGAACCCCCAATGTGCGTAACATATTGACCATAGGCGGTCTTATCTGTGCTCCCAAGATCAGGAACAGCGTATTTGCAGCCCTCTCCATACTCAATGCCAAGGCGGAGATTGTCTCCTACACCACCGCCAACCTGCGGTTCCTGGTGCCCATACAGCAGCTTTTCAAGGAAGAGGGGCTGGCTCTGCTCCCCGGCGAGATGATTGTCAAGATCAGGATTCCTTACGAGGAATATGATGTGGATTACTACAACGAGATCCAGGACAAGGGGACAGTGATAACCTTTGTAGGAACTGCCTCAACCTTCAAGAGCAGCATCTCCATCTGCAAGTTCGCCATAGGCAACTGGGGCGATGAGATTATCCGGGAAACCGAGATAGAAAGCGGCCTTGTGGAGCAGAAGCTCCCTATCCCCGAGAAGATCATCGACGGCTGGACAGAGAAGTTTGTACAGCTTTTCACAGAGAAATATACCTTCTTCTCCCCCTATGTGCAGAAAGCGCTGACCAATATGTTCACTGAATTCTTAAGCCGGCTGTGATCAATCTGCCAGAAGCAGTGTAAAGCCCGGCACATAGGTGATGACAAAGACTGTCAGCAGCATGATAAGGAAGAAAGGCACCACTGCCCTGTACATCTTATCCAGAGGCACATTGAAGCGATAGCTTGCCAAAAACAGGTTGAGCCCCACAGGAGGAGTTATATATCCAAGCTCCAGGTTTGCCAGGAATATTATGCCCAGGTGCACAGGATGGATGCCGAAGACCTCTCCCAGAGGGATTATGAGGGGCACCACCACCATGATGGCAGAATAGATATCCATGAAGCAGCCCACTAAAAGCAGGGCAATGTTCAGCAGGAAAAGGAAAAGTATCTTGGAATGGATATGCAGGGCAATCCAGTCGGCAAAGCGCTGGGGAATCTGCTCATCTATCATGTAGTAGGAAAGAACCTTGGCCATTCCCAGTATAATAAGGATTCCCGCGATTATAGGAACGCTCTTCCGGGCTATGGTGAACATATCCTTGAAATGGAGCTCCCGCTTTATCACGAACTCCACAAGCATGGTGTAGAGCACTGCCACCGCCCCGGTCTCCACCAGTGTGGTGAGCCCCGAGAAGTAGGAGAAAATGATTATGAAAGGCAGCAGGATCTCCCAGATTGAGGCGATAAAGCTGGATGCACACTCAGAGGCTGTGGACTTGACCCTTTTTATAGGGTGCTTGGAGATATAGATGAAGCCGGTGACAACCAGCGACAGGACCAGAAGGAGCCCAGGGATTATTCCCCCCAGGAACATAGCCTTGATATCAAGCTGGGCAATAATACCGTAGAGAATCATGGGCAGGCTGGGCGGGAACAGTAGGCCGATGCTGCCGGCCGAGCAGAGAAGACCGTTCCTGTACCGCTCCTCTATGCCGTTCTTTTCCAGTATGGCGGCAAGAAGACCGCCGATGGCCAGGATTGTGACCCCGGATGCCCCGGTGAACACAGTGAAGAAGGCACAAATGACTACTGTGGCTATTATTATGCCGGCCGGCATCCAGCCGAAGAAGGCGTTGAATGTCCTTATAAGCCTGTCCCCTGCCTTGCTCTCCGAAAGGATAAAGCCTGTAAGGGTGAAGAGCGGGATAGCCGGCACTGCGTTGCCGATGAGCATGGTGTAGAATTCGTTGGCCGATATCTCGGCATAGCTGCCGGAGGCGGTGATGAGCATATATGCAATTCCGCCCAGCACTGCAAAGATAGGGGCTCCCAGCACTCCTGATGCGATAAAGAGAAGGAGAAGCGGCAGCTTAAGAGCACTTACAGATGCTGCCGAGATATCGGACAGGCTCCAGGCCCAGGAGGGAGCATCGCCGGCTATCTCGCAGATGCAGTTGACCAGCGGTGACACCGAAACCCACAGGGCTGCCAGGATGCCGGCGCACAGCGCAATCAGGCGCCCCTTCGAAACAGCCTTCTTCTGCATCTCCCTTATTATGACAAGGAGAAAGCCTATGGGCATTATGACATTTACAAGCCGCTGGCTCAGCACTCCGATCTTATCCTCGGGGGTAAAGCCCATCTTAAGGAATACAGAGGAGACAACAAAGAAGGCTCCTGCAACCAAGACCACTATGAAGAGAGAGAGGGCTTCTGCCAGCTTCTTTCCCTTCTCGGAAAGGAACTTGGTGCAGAACTCTATCTTCATATGGCGGTCGGTGAAGGAATTGACCGCAGCCCCCAGCAGAGTGAGCCACAGCACTATATGGCGGGTGTATTCATAGCCCCCCTTGAGCCCTATTCCGAACAGCTTGCGGATAATGATCTCCGCTGTAGGAATGCCGGCCAGAAGCACTATGAGGAAAGCAGATATGTAAACCTCAAGCAGAGGTCTATTTCTTTCTGTACTCATTTACTATTGCTATTATCTTATCATAAAGATCTTTGGAAATAAGCTCCCGTGAGAATGCTTCGCTTCCATCGATGCTCAGCTTAAGCCATTCCTGGGCAACAGAATCGGAGACCTCATTCACCTTAAGGCCGTTCTTCTTCATAACCTCCAAAGCCTTTGCCTCGTCCGCCTGCATGATGCCATAGAACTCCCCTGCTATCTCGGCAGTCCGCTGCCTAAGGGGCTCCCTGTACTTGGCAGGAACCCGGTTCCAGGCCTTTTTCTCCACAATAAAAGCGCAGTATACAGGTGCAATCTTATATGCACACATATTGGGTGCTGTCTTGGCTACGCCCATGGCAGAAGCTGCCAGCGGTGTCACATAGAGGGCATCTATCATGCCGCTGTAGAGGGATGCCACCAGGTCGTTGAAGGAGAGGGGGATGGCGTGGAACCCCAGCTCGGTCCAGATCTTGCTTATCCTGCTGTCGGTATCTATGGCAATCTTCTCCTTCTTAAGGTCTTCAGGCCCTACTACAGGGTCTCTGGAGAAGAAGTTCACCCAGCCGGTCATGGCCCAGCCCAGGGTCACAAACCCCTGCTTCTCCAGAATCTGCTCAAAGTCCCCTTTCACCTTGTCGAAGACATATTCAAACTCATCATCATCCTTGACAATATAAGGGAGACACATGGCAAATGTATCGGAGGCGATTTCCTTCAAGCCCTGGGCTGTGATGGCGCAGGCATTGAGGCCGCCAACCTTCATGGCCCGGATCATGTTGTCCTCGTCCCCTACTGTTCCACCCAGATACAGCTTAAGCTGGACCTCGCCGTTTGAGATGCGCTTCCATTCGGAGGCAATCTCCCGCAGCTTTATATCCCACAGGGAACCGGCCGGCGCAACAGTGCCCAGCTTGATCACAGTTCCTGCATAAGAAGAGATAAGTGAACAGAACAAGAAAAGAAAGACAAAAACCTTTTTCATACAATCACCCTAAAATCCAAACAAGAAATAATCATCCCGGTGCTCCAGAAGCCATGCAGCCTTCTGCTGGCTTATTATGTTGGCCAGCCGGTTCTCCTTTACGCTCTCCACATCCCGCTCCAGCACTTCCTCAAGCACGGCTGTGAATTCGTCGTAGCCCTCCTGGCTCTGCTTCTTGGTGCAGATTGCAGTGGCATAGGAGACATGGATAGAAACAAGATTGTCGCCCGAGAGCTCCACGCCGTGCTTGTAGTGGTAGAGGGCTTTCTCCATGCTGCCTCCCATCCCCTCGGGCATAGAGGCATAGTACTGCATCATTATGTCATCCAGCATGCCGTTCCCGAAGTCAGGATCCAGCTCCAGAGCCTTGAAAAGCATCTTTATAGCCCCATCCCGGTCGGCCGCAAAATCGGGATCCAGCACATCGGTGGAGACGCCGGCAAGCACTGCCGCCCCGCCCCAGTAAAGGTCTGCCGCATCCTCCTTCCTGAACCCGGCAAAGGCGCTGTCGTAATCGGAGCTTGCAAAGGCATCCTTAAAGCCCTTATGCTTAAGCTCGAGGGAATCCATTATATAGTTGTAGCCGCGGCGGTAGTGCTTCTTGGCCCTGCCGTAAAGCTCTTTCTGGGTCTCCCACTCCTCGTAGGGGAGCATGGCTCCCTTGCCCTGCAGCCAGACGCTGGCATACATCACATACATGCTGCCGGCGGTGGATCTTATATTGCTGTTGTCCGGAGCTGTGGCGGCCAGCATATCCATCATCTTGAGGATTACAGGTAAAGCATCTCCCACCAGTACCGGGTCGTTGTCCTCCATGAACACAGCGGCGGCATCGCCGGACATATTCTTGGCCATGGAGTTCACAGCCATCTTCTTCACAGAGCAGGAGGATAAAAGGGCTATTACAGCCAGAACTGCCAGCAGATTTCTAACCTTCATCTTTCTCCTCCTTAAGTTTCCTGGTCACAAGGGCATCAAAGGCATTGGCAAACTGATACAGCTCCTTCTTCCCGAAGGTGGAGACCTCCTCGGTCTTAAGCCCGTTCTGGGCCAGCTCCAGCATGTAGTTGCGGATCGAGACCCGCTCCCTGATATTCTCGGCTGTATACTGGGTACCCCGGTCGTTGACCACAGCCACCTTCCTCTCCACCAGGCGCTCTGCCAGGAGGATATCACGGGTAACCGCAATATCACGCTCTGTGGCGTGGTCCACTATGTAGTCGTCGGCCTTGTCCTTTCCCTCTTCCACTATTATATCATGAGTATAGGCATTTGTGCCATGCGGAATCTTATGATTAGCCACAAAAAATGAGGTGCTTTTAGTCCGTTCTGCTGCTTTTACTATAATTTCCCGGACCTGGGAGGGACAGGAATCAGAGTCCACGAAAAACTTCATAATGGCATCGCCGCCTTATAGAGAACCAGGTCGGGGCTGCCGGAGACTGTATATGCACCGGCTGCGGCAGGAACCAGGACAGCCGTTCCAGGCTTCAGCTCCAGGCCGTAACTGCTGTTTGCAATCTTTCCGGTGCCGGAATAGATGAATAAGATCTCCAGGCTGTGCTCCTCCGGGCCGGCATAAGCCTTGCCGCCTGTGACTATGGATGAGAAGCAGAACTCGTTCCAGCCCGGGCAGTAAAGCTTCTCAAGCCCCTTCTCCACAGGTTCTACGCAGACCCTGGAGCCATGGACAAACTTCATTATGTTGAAAAGCTCAAGCACATCTATGAACTTCTCTGTAAGACCGCCACGGATTGTGTTGTCAGAGGAGGACATGACCTCGAAGCAGAGGCCGTCCACATAGGAATGGAGCTGTCCCTCGTCGATAGACATGCATTCCCCAGGATTCAGCCTGATGCAGTTGAGGAAAAGAGGAGAAAAGACACATCTGTCCTCGGGGAAATCGTAAAGAAGCTTGCGGAATATGAACTGCTCCACCTCGCCCATGCCTGGGGCTGTAGCTTCCAGCTCCCGGAGCATGGCCTTCCGCATGGTCTGGTCCATGGAAAGGAGCCGGGTGAAGAACTTTTTATAGAAATCCTCATCGCCGGAATAGCGGAAATCCACAAATGCATTGCCGCTGAATGGAAAGAATTTTTTAAAGTTAGCTTTAATTTCTTCTACTTTTCTAAAACCTTTTAAAGCATAGAATGTAGAAATTGCATAAATCATCTCTCTCTTGTGGTTAGGATCCTTGTAGACACGGGTAAAGTGATCCATAGGGATATGATTGCGCTCTTCCCGCTCAAAGCCGGCCTGAGCTGTCTCCAGATCGGGATGGGCCTGGATCGAGAGGGGCTTGTCGGCTGCCAGAACCTTGAACAGGAACGACAGGGATCCGAACTGCTCAAGACAGCGCTTTCCCAGGGCTTTTTCCGGGTTTTCCCCTATAAAATCAGATACAGGGGTCATCTTCCCTTCCACATCTATATAGGACATGCCGTTGGGATGGCTTCCCATCCAGATTTCGGCCAGGGGCTTTCCAGAGACCGGAAGCCCGGTGAGAGCCTGTATCTTGTTGCCGGAACCCCAGGCGTAATGCTTCTGGGCCGGAATCAGCTGATAGAATCTATTGTAATCGAACCTACCCATATCATAATAATATATAAAATCTTTAAAAATTTCAATCTTTGTGTTATAATATACATATGACTGAATTTGTCCATTTGCATAATCATACAGACTACTCGCTCCTGGACGGAGCAATGAAGATCGATGACATGGTGGCCAAGGCAAAGAGCTTTGGCATGAAATCCATCGCCATCACAGACCACGGCAACATGTTTGGTGCGCTGAACTTCTATGAGAAGTGCCGGGAAAACGGAATCAAGCCTATTGTAGGCTGCGAATTCTATATGGCAGAGGGCTCCCGGAAGATAAAGAGCGGCACCGAATTTGGAAACAAATATTATCATCTTATCCTTCTGGCAAAGGACAACACAGGTTATAGAAACCTGATGAAGCTTAACTCCACAGCTTATATCGACGGCTACTACTATAAACCCAGAATCGACTTTGAGGTTCTGGAGCAGTATCACGAGGGGCTGGTATGCTCCAGCGCCTGTATCGCAGGAATCGTGCCTAAGCTGATTATAAACGGCAAGCTGGACGAAGCCACAGCTATGGCCATGAACTTCAATGACATATTCGGCAAGGGGAATTACTTCCTGGAGCTGCAGAACCATGGAATACCAGAGGAGATGACCTCAAACCAGGGTCTTATAGAAATCTCCAAGAAAACAGGCATTCCTCTCATTGCCACAAACGACATCCACTATCTTAACAGGGAACACTCCACTGCCCAGGAGCTTCTGATATGCATAGGTACCCAGAAGACTATAAACTCACCTGGCCGCCTAACCTTCTACAACGATCAGTTCTACATGAAAAGCCCGGAGGAGATGGCAGCCCTGTTCCCCAATGTGCCTGAAGCTATCACCAATACCAAGCTTATTGAGGAAATGTGTAATCTGGAAATAGCTTTCCCAGGGCCTCATTTCCCTATTTTCGAGATTCCTCCGGAGTTTCCTACCCAGGCCGACTACCTCAGGCACCTTACCTACCAGGGGCTTAAACAGCGGTATCCCAATATTACCCCGGAGGTAGAACAGCGGGTTGAATACGAACTCAACACCATAATAAATATGAAATTCGAAGGATATTTCCTTATTGTGGCAGACTTCATCAACTGGTCCAAGAACCATGGAATTCCTGTTGGACCAGGCCGTGGCTCCGGTGCAGGTTCTATTGTGGCCTACTGCATGAAGATAACAGACATAGACCCGCTGAAGTACGACCTGCTCTTTGAACGTTTCCTGAACACAGAACGGGTCTCCCTGCCAGACTTTGACGTGGATTTTGCCAACGAGGGGCGCCAGCAGGTAATTGACTATGTTACAAAGAAATATGGAGCAGAAAAGGTAGGCCAGATCATCACCTTCGGAACCCTCAAGGCCAAGGCTGTAATAAAGGATGTGGCCCGGGTGCTGGAAATTCCTTTCGCCGAAGCCAACGATATAGTCAAGAATATTCCTGATATGCCGCATAAAAAGGCAACCCTTGCCTCCATGCTGGGGGAAGTGGATAAGTTCAAGCAGGATCCCGAGCTCTGCAAAGTGCCTGAACTGGTGGGCATTCCGGAGCTTATTGCCATAAAGGAAAAAGGGGGTGTCTACGAAAGGCTCTTCAAGGAGAGCAAATACCTTGAGAACATGGCACGCCATGCCTCTCTCCATGCAGCAGGAATTGTAATCGGAGAGAAAGAGCTTTCTGAATATGTGCCGCTGTTCAAGGGAACCAAGGATGACAAGGCAAACAGCGTAGCAACCCAGTACACCATGGACAAGATTGAAAACTGCGGACTGGTCAAGATGGACTTCCTGGGGCTCAAGACACTGGATGTAATAAAGCATACCGAAGAGCTTATCCGTAAGCGTGGAGTTGACTTTGATTCTGATAAAATCCCTATGGATGATAAAAAGACCTATCAGATGATGAGCGCAGGAAAGAGTGTTGCTGTGTTCCAGTTTGAAAGTCCAGGCATGCAGAAAGTCCTTAAGGAGGCTAAACCGACCTGTATAGAAGACCTGATTGCCTTGAACGCCCTGTTCCGGCCGGGTCCTATGGAATATATACCTCAGTTCTGTAACTGCAAGAATGGCAAGCAGCCCATAAAATACCCTCACCCAGACCTGGAGCCGGTGCTCAAGAACACCTACGGAGTAATTGTCTATCAGGAACAGGTAATGAAGGTAGCCCAGATAATAGGCAACTTTTCTCTGGGCAACGCCGATATCCTGCGGCGTAATATGTCCAAGAAGAAGGTGGAAAAGCTTCTGGCCCAGCAGAAGGAATTTGTCGAAGGAGCAAAGGGGAAAGGATATTCTGAAAAGCTTGCAAATGAAATATTTGAACACTTGAAGCCATTCTCCCGGTACGGCTTCAACAAGAGCCATGCAGCCGCCTATTCGGTAGTGGCATACCGCACCGCATATCTCAAGTGCCACTACCCTGCGGAGTTCATGGCTGCCAACCTGACCAACGAGATAGGAAACCCTGACAACTTCAAGAAGTATCTGGAAGAGACCAAGACCATGAAGCTTAAGATTCTTCCTCCTACCATAAATGTGTCCGAGAAGTTCTTTACAGTTGACCAGGGAAAGATTGTATATGGCATGCAGGGCATCAAAGATACCGGGGATGCAGTGGTTGACGAGATACTCAGAGTCCGCAAAGATGGTCCTTTCAAAAGCTTCGACGATTTCCTCAAGCGGGTGGATCTGAGAGTTCTTAACAAACGGGTTGTGGATTCCATGATCAAGGCCGGCGTGTTTGATGAGCTTGAGCCTAACCGGGCAAAGCTGGCCTACAATGCAGAGCGGCTTATAGATTACTATTCCTCGGAGCAGGAGAAAGAGAAGATGGGAATGATATCCCTCTTCGGTGATGATGATGTGGCTATGCAGCCAATGGCTATGGAGGAGGTGCCTGACTGGGACCTCAAGGAGAAGCTGGCCTTCGAGAAGGAGCGGCTGGGCTTCTATGTATCGGGACACCCGCTGGATAAATATAAGAAAATATACCAGAAGTATGTGACCCTGCCTATGAACGACCTTAAGCATGCGTCTCCCGGCCGTAAATATGTCATAATCGGACTGGTAAAAGAGGTCCGGACCTACATAACCAAGCAGAACAGCGCCATGGGAATTGTGACCATAGAGACCTTCGACGGGGATCTGACCATAGTGTTCTTCAGCAAAGTCTGGCCCGAAGTCAAACCCCTTATAGCCGAGGACAAGGCCCTGGCCTTCACCGGGCAGATAGACCTGCGCAATCCGGAATCTCCACAGCTCAGAGGCGAGAAGGTGGAGGAGCTTGATGAGATAAAAACCCATGCCAACTTCAGCCAGGTACATATAGCTATCGAGGAACCTTTTGAGGAGAAGCAGCTGGAGAAGCTGAGGGAATATATGCTTGACCACGAGGGCGGCTGCTCAGTATTTTTACATATAAAAGGGTCTGATAAAGAGACTGTGGTGAAGGTGAACCATCAGATCAAGGTCAAGGGCGATTTTGCCGTGCCCGAGGAATCGGAGCTCAGGCAGTTCATAACAGATATCTGGAAGGAATAAGGGAGGCTCCTGTGAAGCTATTAGAATTTCTTGCTTTTATTTTCTCGCTGTATACCATGCTCATTGTTGTGGATATTATCCTGAAATGGATCTACACAGGAGAAAAAGGAAGAGGAACCAGAATGATTTCCCAGATCACTGATCCGTTCCTCAACTTCTTCCGCAGATTCCGCATCTCCCGCATCGGATATATCGACATCTCTCCCCTCCTGGCTGTGCTCACCCTCTCCATCATCAACCAGATACTTGGACGGATAAGGGAAATGGGAAACATAACCTTCTGGGCTGTCATAGCAATCATCATCTCCTCCATCTGGAACGTGATAATGACACTGCTTCTGGCAGTACTGGTGGTTGCTGTGGTGCGGTATCTGTTCCTTATGTTCACCACCAACAAGATGAACTCCTTTGTCAATGCCTGCGACCCCTTCTTCATCCCGCTCTCCAGCAGGGTCGCATCAGTCTTCATAAAGAACGCATCATCCAGCTATCAGCTTAACCTTATAATCTCCATCATTGTGCTGGCTGTACTCCTTACTGTGGGCAGCTTCGGCATAACCTGGCTGACCAGCCTTCTCTTAGGATTGTGATGGCTACTCTTGAGTCTCTGAAAGGTGTGGGCCAGGCTTCTCTCAAGGAGCTTAAAGGGGCCGGCATCGCCACCCTGGACGACCTGATGGGATACTTTCCCCGGGATTACGAGTTCCGGGACAGACTGGTGCATTTCAAGGATGGCTTCACCTTCGGGGCCCAGCAGGTGAAGATAAATACAATCTGCACTGTCACCGGCCAGGAATACTTCGGACAGGCCTTCAAGCAGACCCTGAAGATAACTGTATCGGACGGCACAGGATATGCCTCTCTGATCTGCTTCGGCCGCAACTTCCTGGCCAACACTCTGAAAGTGGGAAGAAAGATATTCCTTTCCGGCGTGTTCCAGGTGCGCTTCGGCGAGCTCCAGAGCTCAAACTTCGATTACGAATTCTGGTCCGAGAATCCCCAGTTCTTCGGAAAGATTCTTCCAATCTATCCCCTTTCGGGAAAGCTTACACAGAACTTCCTGCGAAAAAGCGTGATGCAGGCATACACACTCCAGGGGCAGTACGAAGAGAACATAATCCCCGAGAAGCTCCGGCAGCTGAACGGCCTTATGGAAAGGCGGGATGCTATACGCAACATCCACTTCCCGGAGAGCAAGGAGAAGCTTGAGGATGCAATCCGCACCCTGAAATATGAGGAGATTCTCCTTTTCGAGCAGAATATAAAGGAAGCGGTGAAGAAGCGGAAGGTGGTGAAAAAACGCACTGTGAAACTGCCCCGGGAGCTGCAGAGAAAGGTGGCCGCCAGCCTGCCGTTCCAGCTTACCGACGACCAGATAGAAGTGATAGACCAGATATATGCCGATTCCAACCTGGACGAGAGCATTTCCCGCATCATACAGGGGGATGTGGGCTGCGGAAAGACGCTGATCGGCTTCCTGTCGGCCCTGCCATATATCGAGGCCGGGATGCAGACCGCCTTTATTGCCCCCACCGAGCTTCTTGCCGAGCAGCATGTTAAGACTGCTTCCCGCATTTTCGAGGGAACCGGAGTGAGGCTTGCATTCCTTTCGGGCAAGCTTACGGGCAAGAAGCGGGAGCTGCTGCTGGAGGCTCTGGCCAAGGGAGAGATTGACCTTTTGATAGGCACCCACGCAGTGCTTTCCAGCAATGTGGTGTTCAAGGACCTTGAGTTTGCCATTATTGACGAGCAGCAGCGGTTCGGCGTCATACAGCGGTCTGCGCTCCTGGAGAAAGGGAGGCAGATCGACTACATAATGATGTCGGCAACCCCTATTCCACGGTCGCTGGAGATGGCTTTCTTCGGAGAGCTGAAGATCTCCACAGTCCGCACCATGCCGCCAGGAAGAAAGCCTGTCATCACCTACACAGTGAAGGAAGGAAACGAGGAGAAGATATACACCTGGGTCCGGAAGGAGCTGGCCATGGGGCACCAGGCTTACTTTGTCTACCCTCTTATAGATGAGTCTGAGAAGATGAACCTGAAGAACGCCAGCCAGATGCACGAGATGCTGAGCAAAGAGGTGTTCCCTGATTATAAATGCGCCCTTATCCACTCCAAGATGAAGGAGGAGGACAAGGAAAGTATAATGACAGACTTTGTAGCCGGCCGTATACAGATTCTTATTGCCACCAGCGTGGTGGAGGTGGGTGTGGATGTGAAGACTGCCACCTGCATGGTGATCGAGCACGCAGAGCGTTTCGGCCTCTCCTCCCTCCACCAGCTGCGGGGCCGCGTGGGGCGCTCCGAGCTCCAGGCCTACACCTTCCTGGTGTTCAGTAACGAACTTACCGACCACGCCAAGGAGCGCCTGCGGATTATGAAAGAGACCAACGACGGCTTCGAGATTGCAGAGCGGGACCTGAAGCTCCGCGGCCCCGGGGATATAGCAGGGGTTGATCAGTCCGGCTTTATGAACTTCCGTCTGGCCGATATCTTCGAGGATATTGATTTAGTAAAGAGAATCAGAAAAGACCTGGAAAACCTTTAAAGCAGAATACTCTTCCCAGTCAGTTTCTTGACTGCTTCAAGCAGTGCATTATGCTCTTTTTCCGCAAAAGCTCTGTAAGAGGAAGCAGCTTTCTTTGCATATTTAAGATTCAGATTTCCCGGTGTGCCGGTGGATGTCCGCTTCTTAAGAGCTGCTGCTGGATCCTCGTTCTTAAGCTTGTCCAGATTAAGGCCCACCTCTTTGTAGGCGTCACGGAAGCTCTTTCCAGAGGCCACAAGGCGCAGTGCCTCGTCGGTGGCAAAGATATCGGGGGTAAAGCCCTCTTTAAGCTTTGCCTTGTTCACCTTGAGCTCATCTATTGTAAGCTTTGCCACCTGGGTGCAGATGTCTGCGGTGTCCAGAATCTTGATAAAGAGCTCCTTTGTCTCCTGGAAATCCCGGTTGTAGCCTGTGGGGAGAGCGCGAACCACGTTCTTCATTCCCATGCAGAGGCCGGATACAGAGGCAGCTTTGCCCCGCAGGAGCTCAAGGCCGTCCGGGTTCTTCTTCTGAGGCATTATGCTGCTTCCTGAGCACAGGGAGGCAGGCAGCGAGAAATAGCCGAATTCAGGCATGGAGAATATAATAAGATCCTGGGCCAGCTTGCTGAAGGTAATGGTCATCTGCTCAAGGGCATCGGCAATCATAGACTCGATCTTGCCCCTGGAGTTGTTGGCATAGAGCACGTTATTCTGTATTCCGGCAAAGCCCAAGAGAGATGCGGAAAGCTCCCTGTCAAGCGGCAGCGGCACGCCATAGCTTGCGGCAGAGCCTAAAGGACAGCGGTTATTAAGGTCATAGGCAGCCTTGAGGAAAGCAATGTCATCCAGAAGCTCCTCGGCAAAGGCAGCGCCCCACAGCCCTACTGAAGAGGGCATGGCAATCTGCATATGGGTGCGTCCCGGCATCGGAACATTCTCATTTTTCTTTGCAAAGGCAGCAAGGGAATCCACCAGTGCAAGGGCTTTATCCATAATCTGGAGCAGCCTTGTCTTGGCATAGAACCGGGTGGCTGTAAGCACCTGGTCGTTCCTGGACCGGCCGGTGTGCACCTTCTTGCCTGCATCACCCAGCTTTGCAGTAAGGTAGCCTTCTATGGCAGTGTGGCAGTCCTCGTCCGAAAGCTTGATCTCGAACTTCCCTTCCCTGTCCAGCTTGATTATTTCCAGAAGTGCGGCTTTAAGGGCCTTGAACTCGGCTTTTGTCAGAACCCCGATCTCAGAAAGCATCTGGATGTGGGCAATGCTGCAGAGGCAGTCCGACACCACCAGATTTTTGTCCAGGATATAATCGTTTCCAACAGTGAACTTCTCAAGAAGCTCGTTCAAATCATAGTTTTTAAACCACAGTTTAGCCATGTCTCAATCCTTATATCAAAGCTTTATCCGTTTTTTTCCAATAAGCTGGAATGGAAGCTCAAAATTCTTAAGGTACGGGGAACTGGTCTTGCAGAAAAGAGTTCCCTGGAAGTCAAAGCGCACATCCTGTTCGCTTAAGACAAGGGCATAGGCCTCGGATACCATGCTACTGGTCCTGAGGGCTATATTGAGGGGTATGTCGCTTTTCTGGGCCGGTCTTACAAGTATCTGGCGCCGGGTGTTTCCAGTTGCCCATCTGGTGTTGTTTATGACAAGGGAATAATCCACCCTTTCAAGCTGGATATCAAAGCCGTTCTTGTTCTGAATAGATGCTGTTACTGCAAAGACCACCTGGTTAGGCTCCATGGATGTAAGCTGGATGGAATCCAGGTTCACCACAGGCTTTTTAAGCATAGGCAGCTCTCCGGTTGCCACCACAGAGTTGCTGGATTTTCCGAATATAGGAAGCTTGAAGCTGCAGTCGGCAGCCACAGTATAAGTAACCAAGTCCACCCGCTGCAGGGATGGATGCTTCTCGTACAGCTCCTGGAACGGGATTGAGACTGGAATCTGAATCTCCTCCACCTTGTTGGGGGCAATCTTGCCACCCTCCGGCAGTGTCTCGGTCTTATAAAGGATCTCGCCCAGCTTAAGGGTCCAGGTGACCTGTGGATAATCGATGGAGATGGAGTTAAGGTTGTTCACCTTGATGCTCAGCATCCCCTCTATGGAATCGAAGGTAAGGGATGTGATCTCAAGCCCGTCTGTCGTTACATCAGGCTTGTTGAAGACAGACTGGATAGGATTCTTTACAGCAGCCATGCCTGTCTGGCAGATCAGAAAGAGAAAAACAGATAAAAATAAAAGAGCTTTTTTCTTAAGCATCATCCCTTCTTTCTTATAATATATCCTTTTTTCAGCTTTTTGTCTGTCTTAATATATGCAATTTTACCATGGTCGGTCTTTGGCACACTGTTCATTTCCTCATCAAGGAGAGTGAAGCCCTCATCTGCAAGATAAAGGAGATCCGGCCCTATATACTCGATGCTGTCAGATGCAAGTATCTGGTTCTTCACATCAAGGCGGTAGATTCCCTCCCCTGCGCTCTCCTCCACGCTGCCCAGGAACTGAGCCTCGGACATATAGGACTTGAAGGTGGGCATCTCGATATCATCCTTGCCATAGTAGAAGCCTGTGGAGAATTCCCGGTGGCTCACCTTGAAAATCTCCTCCACATATGGCTTGGGATCTTCCTTGGAAAGGCCTTCCATATAATCAAGCTGCTTCCGGTAGGCCCGGGTGATAACAGCTGTGTAGTAGATGGACTTCATCCGTCCCTCTATTTTTATGGAGTCTACACCGGCATCCTTAAGCTCCTTGAGATGCCCTATCATGCACAGATCTTTGGATGAGAGAATAGAGGTGAAGTTCTCCCCCTGCACCACCGGGAAGTATTCCCCGGGCCGCTCCGACTCCTCCAGCACCCTGTACTGCCACCTGCAGGAATGGGCACAGTCTCCCTGGTTTGCGCTGCGGTCGGCAAGATACTTGCTCAAGAAGCAGCGGCCCGAATAGGCCAGGCACATGGCGCCGTGGGCAAAGACCTCAATCTCCAGGTCAGGCACGTTATTCTTTATAGCCTCGATCTCCTTAAGGGAAAGCTCCCGGCCCAGCACTATACGCTTGATCCCCATGTCCCGGTACATCTTGGCAGCCTCGGTGTTGACACAGTTGGCCTGGGTGCTTAAATGGATCTCTTTGTCAGGGAAATTCTTTTTAAGGAAGCCCAGGATTCCGATATCGCTTACAATAAAGCCGTCCAGCGGATATAGATGGATGTAGTCCGATTCCTTCTCAAGGGTCTCGATATCAGAGTCGTGGAAATAAATATTAAGCGCAGTATAGAGCTTCCTGCTGCCCTTTACCCTGCGGATTGCTTCGTATTCATCGGCCGAGAAATTGTCGGCCTTTGCCCTTAGGGAAAAGTTCTTTATTCCGATATAAGCGGCATCGGCGCCATATTCATAGGCATAGTAGAGTTTTTCTATATTTCCGGCCGGGGATAAGAGTTCCATTCTTCAATGGTATAATTTTTTAAGCCAACTGTAAAGTGTATCTCCCCAGCCATAATTCATACCAAAGCCATGTCCCCCAGTCTCCCGCAGGATAAACTCATGGCTAACTCCGGCCTGGGTAAGAGCCTGGTCCAGATCCACGCTGTTCCGGTAGTCCACAGTCTTGTCATCCCTGCAGGCTAAAAGGAACACAGGAGGCATATCGCCGGTCATCTGGCACTCCATGGAGAACTGATGCTTGACCTCATCCGATGCGCTCCGTCCAAGAAGGCTTATCTGGGACCAGTGGTGGGCATAGGGCTTTTCCATAGAAACTACAGGGTATACCGGAATCACAAAGTCAGGCTTAAGGCTTACGCTGGTCTCAATACCCAGCTCCTTTAAAAAGTTCTGGTTTCCGAAAGCACCGGCCATAGTGACCAGATGACCGCCGGCTGAAAACCCGATAGCCCCTACCCGGCCTGGATCAATGCCATATTTATCTGCATTCTCACGTACCAGCTGAATAGTACGCTGGAAATCCTGGATCATTGCAGGATGATGATAGCCGTCCATAGCAACTCGGTACTTGAGCACAAATGCATGATAGCCCCGCTCCTTGAACCAGGCAGCCACATCATGCCCTTCTGTTTTCATGCTTCTGTGGTGATAGCTTCCGCCATGGCATATGATGACGGCGGCACGAGTATCGGTCTCTTTCTCCGGTGCATAAGCATAAAAGCAAGAACGCTCATTCCGCATGGAATGAACGTCCTTCCAGAGAGATACCCTCTCCTGGCCCCACACAGCGGCAGCCAGGAGAAAGATAATTGCAAGGCAGGTGATCCGCCTCATTTTACAATTCCAATAATAATTTTCTGTCCCTTTCTGCTGATCTGGAACATCTTCTTGCTGGACTTGTCGTTCAGTGCATTATAGAACTCGGCCATGTTGGTCACAGGCTTGTCGTTGATCTCCTGAATGACATCGCCAACCTTAAGGTTTGCCTGCTCTGCAGCTGTACCCGGGGATACTGCCACAATCATTACACCCTTGATATCTCCAAGCTCACCCTTTGTCCGCATCTTCTCATCAATATTGATGGCAAGGAAGCCTGGATAAATATCACGGTTGGCCTGTACCTTGGACTCCTCGTCCCTTGCCTCGAGAACTACGCTCAAAGTCATCTCTTTCTTGTTTCTGATAAGGGTGAATGTAGCCTTCTCCTTAGGAGGAATAGTGCCGATCACCTTGGTCAGCTGTACAGAGTCTGTGATTGCAGTTCCGTTGATCTTGGTGATGAAGTCGCCGGGGAGGATTCCAGCCTTGTCTGCCGGAGAATCCTTGAATACACCGAGGATAAGTCCACCGCCCTTGTTGCCGAGGCCTAAGTCCTTCCGGAGGTCCGGATAGCTGTGCTCGTCCACTGTATCGATGGATACGCCGAGCCAGCCATATTCAACCTTACCCTTTGTGATAAAGTCGTTGGCAATACGCTTTGCATTGTTGGAAGGAATGGCAAAGCCAAGTCCTACGCTGCCGCCGCTCTGGGTTGCGATCCATGTGTTGATTCCCACAACCTCGCCCTTCATGTTGACCAGAGCTCCGCCGGAGTTTCCCGGGTTGATTGATGCATCGGTCTGGATATAGTCGGTATAGCTTGAGACTTCTCCCTTGCTCTTTCTGCCAACACCGCTGACAATACCCATTGTAACAGTGGATTCATAGCCGTAAGGTGAACCGATGGCCAGTACAATGTCACCTACCTCAAGAGAATCGGAATCGCCGAAGGTTGCAACTGGAACCTTCTCAGAGCACTTGAATGATACAAGGGCCAGGTCCATTCTGTCGTCGGCACCCACTTTTGTGGCCTCAAACTGCTGTCCGTCCGAAAGCTTTACAGTGATCTGGTCTGCCTTTCCAGCCACATGGCTGTTGGTAAGAACATATACTGTGTCACCATCCTGACGGATCATGATACCGGAACCAAGACCCGGACGCTCAAATTCCTTGTAGGTCTTGCCGTTTTTTCCGTTGTTTTCGCCTCCACGGCCGCCACCGAAGAAGAATTCAAAAGGATTCAAAAAATTAAATGGAGTGGTCTCCTGGCGGACAACCTCCACAACATCCAGCTCTACTACAGCAGGAAGCACCTTTTTAGTAATTCCGCTGAAGGAAAAGTATACCTCTCCTTTAGTGCTCGGCACCACCCTCTGGTCCTGGGATGGCTGAGATTCAGAAGTTCCGCTTTCAGGTTTTGCCTGCTCAGAGGAGCCCAGGGCAAAAATCAGGGAAGCAGAGAACATAAAAATTAAAAGCACAAGTAAAAATCTTTTAAGACGCATACATATATCTCCTGATACTTAAAATATACTCACAAAATACAAACAAGCCAACTGTCAGAATGTTATAAAAAATCTCTTTTTTTTCTGTTTGTTGCGTGATACACTTATTCCATGCTGTGGAACATTCCGGTCATTGCCGCCATTTTCATTTCATTAGGGGCAATTCTTATAATAGACCGCTTCATAAAGAACCTGGCAATCTCTATTCTGGCCGGTTCCTTCCTCCTTTCCATGCTCTCGGAGCGTACTCTGATGGAGACTTTAACCATAGCGGCATCAAGGGTATGGAACTTCGACTCCTGCATGCTGTTCACCCTTATCTTCCTTATGATAACAATGAGCAACCAGATAAAGGAGAACAACATAATGGGCTTTATGACAGAGGGGCTTAAGGAGAGATTCTCCGGCAAGGCTCTTCTGGTGTCTGTGGCTGCCCTTATAGGCCTTATCCCCATGCCGGGCGGCGCCCTGTTCTCTGCACCGCTGGTGGACGCCTGCGACACCGAACACCGGCTTTCCGGCGATTTGAAGACCCGTATAAACTATTGGTTCCGCCATATGTGGGAATACTGGTTTCCCCTCTACGCCGGTGTAATAATGGCGCTGCAGATAACAGGGCTTGAATTCTACCAGATGTTCCTGGCCAATGTCTCCATGACCTTTGTCCATATCTTTGCCGGATATGTGTGCATTCTCAAGGGGCTGGACCTGCCCGACACACCGCATAAGACCGGAGCAAAGAAGCCGGTATGGCGCTATCTGCTTCCTATTATAATCATAATCGGCGGCTCCTTCCTCCTTTCCGGGCTGTTCCCGTCCCTCAAGAGGACTTCCAAATACCTGCCCCTTATCATAAGCATACTCGCCGCCATTATCACATCCCAGGTGTGGAAGCCCCTGGGAAAGGCGGCCTGGAAGCACCTTCTTTTGGCCAAGAATGCATGGCGCATGGTTCTTGTTGTGGTTGTGATCACCATATACAGCGGCTTTATCGGCATGCCCCTGTCCGACGGCTCCCACCTTATGGATGTGATGAGACTGGAGCTCAGTGAGACCGGCATACCCACCATACTGCTGATTGCCATACTTCCTCTGGTCAGCGGCATAGCCACAGGAATAGCCCTGGGCTTTGTAGGAACCAGCTTCCCCATCATCTTCTCGCTGCTGGGTCCTGATCCCTCCCTGAAGAGCATCCTTATTATGGTGATAATAGGCTACGGCTTCGGCCAGATAGGCCAGCTCCTCTCCCCTGTCCATGTGTGCAATGTGGTGACAAACCGGTTCTTCAACACAAACCTGTTCAAGAACACATTCTTCATCGCAAAGCCCTGCCTTTTCATAGCTGCCGGGGCCATACTGTCAGCCTCAGTTGTCTACTTTATTATGTAAATTAATCTTATAATATCAGTTGAAAATAGACGGCTTCTACAGTACAATTACAATGTTCAGGAGGATATCATCATGTACTATACAATGGAGATTGCAGGGGTCAGACGGAACCTGGAATTATTCCCTATAAATGAGACCACATGCATCGCGGCATTCATCATGTTCGGCGATGTGGAGATAACACAGGCATCAGCAGCCAAGCTGCTGGAGAAGGCACCCAATTTCGATATCATATTCACTGCAGAGGCCAAGAGCATTCCGCTGGCATACGAGATGGCCAAGCAGGCAGGGATGAACAGCTACATCATAGCCCGCAAGGCCAAGAAGATGTATATGAAGAACATTGTGGAGGTAGAGGTTTCTTCCATAACTACTGCCGGAAAGCAGCATCTGTACCTGGGCCAGAACGAGGCAGAGGCCATAAAGGGAAAGCGTGTCCTGATTGTGGATGATGTAATAAGCACTGGAAGCTCACTTAAGGCCATGGAAGAGCTGGTGAATAAAGCCGGTGGAATCATTGCAAGCAAGATGGCTGTGCTTGCCGAGGGCGATGCCATGGAGCGGCCCGATATAATCGCACTCCACAAGCTGCCTCTCTTCGACGAGAAGGGAAACGTAAAAGACTGACCTTATTTAAAAGCTTCAGCAAGCTGTTTCATAGCCTGTTCCAGGATGCTCCGTGGGCAGGCTATATTTATTCTTTCGAACAGTTCTCCGCCCTCTCCGAATATATCACCATGGTCAAGCCACAGCCTGGCTCTGCCTTCCACCCTTTCCTTGACTTCCTCATTCGACAGTCCGGTTTTATGGAAATCAAGCCACAGAAGATATGTCCCCTCAGGCTCCACCAGCTGGACAGCAGGCATATTCTTGGCAAGGAATTCCTTCACATAGGCGATATTGCCCTCCAGATACTCTTTCAGAGCCTCCAGCCAGGGTTTCCCAAGGGTGTAACAAGCTTCTGCCGCAGTCATTCCCAGGGTGTTTATCTCGTTGTAGCCGTTGGCCTGGTTCTGTTTTTTGAACCTGCTTCTTATTTCAGGGTCCGGAATCCAGATGTTGGAGACCTGGAGCCCCGCCAGATTGAAGGTCTTGCTGGGGGCGGTGCACAGTATAAGCTTCTGCTTATATTCATCCCCAAGGGTTGCAAAGGATGTGAACTTTATTCCCGGCCGTATGAAGTCGCAGTGGATCTCGTCTGCAATCACAGTAACGCCATATCGGCGGCATATCTCTGCAACTTCTGTCAGCTCTTCTTTAGTCCATACACGTCCCACCGGATTATGAGGGCTGCAGAGAATAAAGGCTTTGACTTTGTTCTCTTTTATTGCGTTTTCAAAAGCCTCAAGATCTCTATAGTAACGGCCATCCCTGTAACAGAGCGGAGCAACAATAAGCCTGCGCCCATTATCCTTTACAATCTGACTGAACGGATAATAGACCGGCTGCTCTATCAATATTGCATCAGAAGGCTCTGTAACTGCTCTTATGGCGATGGACAGACTATAGACTACACCTGGCACTGTAACCCATTCCGATGGCTTTACATGATAGCCATATTCCCTGAAGCACCAGCTGTCCAGAGCACTCCAGTAGGACGGCCCTGTCATGGTGTAGCCGAATATGCCATGGTCCACCCTTTTCTTTATTGCATTGAGAATTTCATCCGGCAGAGGAAAATCCATGTCTGCCACCCATAAGGGAAGCAGATCATGTCTTAAGTCATATTTTACAGATCCGGTTGAGCGGCGGTCTACAACGGTGTCAAAATCGTAAGACATCACTTGCTGTAGTTAGGTGCCTCGTGGGTTATGGAGATGTCGTGCACATGGCTCTCTTTAAGGCCGGCGCCGGTGATCTTCACAAACTTGCGGTACTTCTTGAGCTCGTCTATTGTGTGGCAGCCGCAGTATGCCATACCTTTCTTGATACCGGTTACAAGCTGGTGCAGATATGGCTTGAGCTCGCCCTTGAATGCAACTCTTCCTTCGATTCCTTCCGGCACTGGGTCTTCGCCCGGCTTCATGCAGTAGCGGTCTCCGCTGCCTGCGCCGATTGCGCTGAGTGAGCCCATGCCTCTGTACTCCTTGAAGATACGCCCTTCGTAGATGATCTCCCGGCCAGGTGCTTCCTTGAGTCCTGCAAACAGGTTACCGATCATTACTGCATTGGCGCCGGCTGCAAGAGCCTTGACTATATCGCCTGAGTACTTGATACCGCCGTCTGCGATTACCGGGATGTTGTGCTTTGCAGCCTCCTCGGCGCAGTCAAGGACAGCGGAGAACTGCGGCATACCGCAGCCGGATATGATTCTGGTGGTGCAGATGGAACCAGGGCCGATACCGATCTTTACTGCATCGGCGCCGGCGTCGATAAGACGCTTTGTAGCCTCGGCAGTGACTGTGTTACCACCCATCACCAGGATATTGTATTTCTTCTTGATATCTCTTATTGCAGCTGCAGATTCCTTTGTGTCGCCTGTGGCTGTATCCATGATGACGAAGTCCACGTTGCTCTCCATAAGGAGCGGAATCCGCTGGTCATAGTCCTTAGGTGAGATTGCAGCACCCACTAAAAGTCTTCCGGTGCCATCCATTGCAGCATTGGGGTGGCGGCGCTTCTTGTCCATATCTTTATAGGTAAGAAGTCCTATTACACGGTGCTTGTCGTCAACAACAGGAAGCTTCTCTATTTTATATGTATCAAATTTCTTCTGGGCAGATTCAACCGACGGAGTTCCCTTCTCATATACAACCTTTTTGGTCATGATATCCTTGATAAGGACACGGTCGTCGTTGCAGAAGCGGAGGTCTCTGGAGGTGACGATACCGCAGAGCCGTTTGTTTCTGTTGACAACAGGGATACCGGAAGCGTTGTTCACACGCATAAGATTGCGAAGGTCTGCCAATGTGGCATTCTGATCAATCACACCGGGGTTTTTGATGACCCAGTTGAGGTAACGTTTTACTTTCTCAACTTCCTCGGCCTGCTGAACCGGCTTGAAGTTCCGGTGGATCACTCCCACTCCACCCTCAAGGGCCAGAGCAATAGCCATTCTTGCATCGGTTACAGTGTCCATGGCGGCGGACATGATCGGAACATTCACATATATATCGCCGATAAGCCGTGAAGTGACATCAGCTTCGCCGGGAGCAATGTCAGTATATCCGGGAATCAGCAGAACATCATCAAAACTTAAACCTTCGTTAATCTGTAATTTCATATAACCCATCCTTGATTAACTCTACTGTATATAGCAGGTTTAATCAAGGAGTTTGAGGATTTTAAACTGAAAATAGAAGGTTAATAAGTCTTATCGCCTATTTTTGCCAGTTTTCTGTACTGGTTATACCGCCACTCGGCATTCTCTTGGGTCACTTCGAACAGGATCTTCGCCTCTTCCGGGAATGTCTTGGTCAGGGCATCGAAGCGCACTTCGCCCCTCAGATAATCCTGGAACTTGGTCCAATCAGGCTCCTTGCTGTCCAGAATAAAGCCGTTCTGCCCCAGAGACTCAAGTACAGGATTGAACCGCCACAAATGCCAGTAGCCACACTCAACTGCCTTCTTCTCCTCAAGGATAGAATGGGCCATGCCAACCTTAAGGCCGTGGTTGATGCACGGAGCATAGCAGATGATGATGGAAGGCCCGTTGTAGGCTTCGGCCTCCTTCACAGCACGGAAGAACTGGTCCTGGCTGGCGCCAAGGGCAACCTGGGCCACATATACATAGCCGTAGGACTTGGCAATCATACCCAGGTCCTTCTTTCTAATCTTCTTACCAGAGGTGGCAAACTTGGCTACAGCGCCGGCCGGGGTTGCCTTGCTGGACTGGCCGCCGGTGTTGGAGTAAACTTCTGTATCAAGAACCAGCACATTCACGTTCTCGCCCGATGCCAGCACGTGGTCAAGGCCGCCGAAGCCGATATCGTAGGCCCAGCCGTCGCCGCCGATAATCCACTGGGACTTCTTTGCCAGATAGTTCTTAAGCTCAAGTATAATTTTTCCAATAGAACCGCTGACACCGCCGTTCTCGATCTTGGCTACAATCTTCTCTCCTGCCCTGCGGCTTAAATAGGTGCTCTCCCTGTTGTCAATCCAGTCCAGGAAAAGCTGGCTCAGTTCAGGCGGGCAGTCTCCGTTGTTGATAGCCTCTTTCATAATTGCCTCAAGGCGGTCCCTCATCTTGCGTGTAGCAACTGCCATTCCAAGGCCATATTCGGCATTATCTTCAAAAAGGGAGTTTGCCCATGCCGGGCCGAAGCCGTTCTTGCAGCTTTTGCAGTATGGTGTTGCAGGAGCAGATGCTCCGTAGATGGAGGAACAGCCTGTGGCGTTGGCCACCATCATCTCCTCGCCGAAGAGCTGGGTAAGCAGCTTGATGTATGGGGTCTCTCCGCAGCCGGCGCAGGCACCGGAGAACTGGAAGAGAGGCTGGGCAAACTGGCTGTTCCGGATGCTGGCAAACTTCTCTATCAGATCGTCCTTTGGAGCAACCTTCTTCATTGCATAATTCCAGTTGGCAACCTCTGCCTTCTGTGTATCAAGAGGCTTCATAACCAGAGCCTTCTCTTTGGCAGGACATACATCCACACAGTTTCCGCAGCCGGTGCAGTCCAGGACTGACACCTGCATACGGTAGCCCATGCCCACAAACGGCTTAGGAGTCTTGATTGCAGTGGTGATCATGCCGATCGGCGCTCCGTCCATCTCCTTCTGGTCCATGACTATAGGGCGGATAGCTGCATGAGGACATACTATGGAACAGCTGTTGCACTGGATACACTTAACCGGGTTCCAGTGAGGTACGTTAACTGCGATGCCGCGCTTCTCGTACTCGGTGGTTCCGGATGGGAAGGTTCCATCCTCGTAGCCTTTGAATGCGCTTACAGGAAGGTCGTTGCCCTTCTGTGAAAGCATAGGCTCCACAACCTTCTTTATGAATTCAGGGATGTTCCGCTTATCCTCTTTCTCTTCGATTACAATGCTCTTCCACTCTTCCGGAATCTCAAGCTTGATGACATCTGCCCCTTTATCCACTGCGGCATAGTTCATGCTAACAATGTTATCGCCCTTCTTGCCGTAGGACTTCTTGATGAACAGCTTCATCTGCTCCACAGCCAGGTCGTAAGGAATAACCTGGGAGATCTTGAAGAATGCGGACTGGAGGATGGTGTTGGTTCTGTTTCCAAGGCCTATCTCCTGGGCAATCTTGGTGGCATCGATGATATACATGTTGATGTCGTTCTCGGCCAGGTATTTCTTCACATTGTCCGGCAGGTGCTTCTTGGTCTCCTCAGGATCCCAGATGGAGTTGTAGAGGAAGGTGCCCCCCTTCTTAAGACCCCGGAGACAGTCGTATTTCTCAAGGTAGGAAGGAACATGCACTGCCACGAAGTCAGGTGTGTTCACCAGGTATGGTGCAGCGATAGGAAGGTCGCCGAACCTGAGGTGAGAGCATGTGTAGCCGCCGGATTTCTTGCTGTCGTAGTCGAAATATGCCTGGCAGTATTTGTCGGTGTTCTCGCCGATGATCTTGATGGAGTTCTTGTTTGCCCCTACTGTGCCGTCTGCGCCAAGGCCGTAGAACTTGGCCTCGAAGGTGCCTTCAGGAAGCATGGAAACCTCTGGAAGAAGCGGCAGCGAGCGGCCTGTTACATCATCCACAATACCGATTGTGAACTGATTCTTCGGGTTCTTGGAGCCAAGGTTCTTGAATACAGAGAGGATATGGGACGGTGTAGTGTCCTTGGATGAAAGACCGTACCGGCCGCCGATGATAATAGGCTTTAACTTTGAATCCTTGAATGCCTCCACAACGTCCAGGTAGAGAGGATCGCCGTTGGCGCCAGGCTCCTTTGTCCGGTCCAGGACGCAGATGCGCTTTACGCTCTTCGGACATGCTGCCATAAGATATTTTACAGAGAACGGCCGGTACAGGTGAACTGTGATAAGACCTGTCTTCTTTCCGTCTTTATTGAGCTTGTCCACAGCTGTCTTTACTACGTCGGAAACAGAACCCATGGCAATTATGATATCCTCTGCATCCTCTGCGCCATAGTAGCTGAACGGTGCATAGGAACGGCCGGTTATCTTGCTGATCTTCTTCATATAGTCAGCAACAATATCAGGGATAGCGTCATAATATTTGTTCTGTGCTTCCCTTGTCTGGAAGTAGATATCAGGGTTCTGGGCTGTACCACGGGTAACAGGATGCTCAGGGTTCAGAGCCTTCTCCCGGAAGTTCTTAAGGGCTTCCACGTCAAGCAGAGGACGCAGGTCCTCCATATTCATCTCCTCTATCTTCTGGATCTCGTGAGATGTCCTGAAGCCGTCGAAGAAATGGAGGAACGGGATGCTCCCCTTGATAGCGGCAAGATGGGCAACAGGAGATAAGTCCATGACCTCCTGCACCGAGCTGGTGGCCAGCATTGCAAATCCGGTGGCACGGGTAGCCATGACATCGGAGTGGTCGCCGAATATAGAGAGAGCCTGGGCTGCCAGAGAGCGGGCTGTAACGTGGAATACGCCCGGAAGCAACTCGCCTGCTATTTTATACATGTTAGGGATCATAAGAAGGAGACCCTGGGATGCGGTGAATGTGGTGGTCAGGGCACCTGCCTGGAGAGAACCGTGAACAGCACCGGAGGCACCGCCCTCAGACTGCATCTCCACTACTTTGACCTGTTCGCCGAAAAGGTTTTTTCTGCCGTTGGCAGACCATTCATCAACATACTCAGCCATCGGGGATGAAGGAGTAATAGGGTAAATTGCGGCAACTTCACTGAACATGTATGCGATATGCGCTGCAGCAAAGTTTCCGTCAACAGTGATCATTTTCTTTGACATGACAACCCCCTCTTTTTTAGTGAACAGAATAACAAAAACTATCAAAAAGTACAATATAAAAAATGAAATAAATATAAGATAAATAAATTAAAATAATAAAAAAAATAAATGAGGTGGGGAAAATATATTTATATTCTTCCCTCGAGGTAGGAATTGTATCTATTATTCATTTTCTCAAAGATTTCCTGCTTGATCTCCTTGCGCCCCTTCCCTTCTGTCATAATGGGCTCCAGAAGCTCGATCTCGGCTGTAAGGCTCTTCTGCATCAGCATCTTCTTGAACTGGCCCGGGAACGGCAGCCCGTTGAAATAACCGATGGTCATAAAGTCCTCTGCCTTTACAGAACGGCCGCTTATCTCGGTATACATGATGCACAGCGGAAGCACGTTCACACCTGAATCCACCGCAGCCTCAATAAGGGCAGAACGGAACGGCAGCAGCCCCCTTCCGTCGGAACAGCGCCCCTCCGGGAACAGTGTGATGTTGAGTCCTGCCCCCAAAGTGCGGCTTATGCGGGGAATCTCCTCTCCTAGAGTAGAAATCTTACGACGCTCTACAAAGAAGGAACCGCCGAAGAAGCATATCTGCCCCAGGATAGGCTTGGCTCCCATCTCCTTGGAGGTGATGAACAGTGTGTGAAAGTTGGCCAGGAGCATGAGGATGTCGATATAGGACATGTGGTTTCCCATGATGTACCAGTTCTTCTGGGTGCTGAAGATCTCTTTGTTCTTGATGACAACCTTGACGTTGAGTATGCGGAGCATGGCATTGCAGCCCCAGGTGGCCACCACCATCAGCTGACGGCGCTTCTGGACCATGTTCTTGGCCGGCAGGATGAATGCAATGCAGCCTGAGATAAAAAACAGAACAAGAGTGATCAGGGAAAGGATAAATTTATATGTCACGCGTACATATTTCATCAGGGTTTCCATATTATAAAAATAAATGCTATACTGAAAAAAAGCAACTACAGGGAGCCTGTTATGGAGATTAAAAGTACAGAAATAAAAGTCCGTTATGCCGAGACCGATCAGATGGGAGTTGTGCACCACGCCGTCTACCCTGTATGGTTCGAAGCCTGCCGCACCGATTTCATGGAGCAGCTGGGATATCCCTACCAGAGGATCGAGCAGGAGGGCTTTATGACTCCTCTTATCAAACTGGATGTAACCTACAAGGCAGGGGCAAAGTATGGGGACACTGTACTGGTGGATGCAAAGATAACAGAGCTGGGGCTTATAAAGTTCACCTTCTCCTACACTGTGAAAAGGAAGTCCGACGGACTGCTTCTTGCCACTGGCTCCACCACCTTAGCCTGCTGCGACAAGAACCTTAAAATAATAAACCTCAAGACAGCAAGTCCTGAGGTTTATGCAAAGCTTGAAGCTCAACTGGAAAAATAATCAGCGCACCTTGATGTGCTTTACAGTGCCGTCCTCGCAGCCGATGAAGGCATCCAACTTCTTGAGTTTAGTGAAAAGGCCTGTCTCCACCACTCCCGGAATCATGTTGATTTTCTGCTCCATCTCCGGCGGGTTGATAGGCTTGTCAAAGTGCAGGTCTATAAGGATGTTGCCGTTGTCTGTGATTACAGGTCCCATCTTCTTAACAGCCATCCGCACCTCGGGAACAGCTCCCAGAGCCACCATAGCCTTGGAAGCGGTGACACGGGCTTCCCGCACCACCTCCACCGGCACCTTGAAGCCGGGACCGATGCCTGAAACCAGCTTGTCGCCGGCAGCCAGCACTGCGTAGTGGTCAGATGCATAGCCAGCAATCTTCTCCTGTAAGAGCGCACCGCCACCACCCTTAACCAGGTTGTAGTCCGGGTCGATCTCGTCAGCTCCGTCGATTGTCAGATCCAGGTGGCCGTCAATCTTGGGGTCGTTAAGCGTGACCATGGGGATGCCGGCGTTCTGGCACTCGATCTCGCTCTGGGAGCTGGTGACAACTGCGATGATGTCAGAAATCTTGCCCTCTTTCAGAAGCTGTCCAATACGGCGGATAGCCCACTTTGCTGTGGATCCGGTGCCCAAGCCCAGCTTCATGCCGCTCTTGACCATTGCGTCTGCTGCGGCAAAGCCTATATTTTTCTTAAGTTCTTCGTCAGCCATAGTTTTCTCCTACAGAGATTATAATATAAATATATCCCAGCAGTAAACCACCCCTGCTTGTAGTACCCACCCTCAGCAGAATGCGTACCCATGCAGACAAGCAAAAGGCATGGCAAGCATGCCTATGCTTGTTGCTGCAGGGCGCAATGCTTCGGGCAGGCACTCCCGCCAGGGTGGCTTCTGCTGGGAAGATAGGTGGCTTCTGCTGGAGAGCGTTATGTATTATAACCCCTGTTATCGAATAAGGTTGTGGGCATAAAAAAAGCGGAGGAACAACCTCCGCCTTATAAATGCACAACTATGCGACTTAGTTGACTTTCTTTACGATATCAACATCAAACTCAATTTTGTTGAAATCTTTGTCAACTTCACCAATCAGTTCAACTGTGTCCTGTGGGCCAACAGTAACTCCACCCCAGTCATCATCGTCAATCTCAATTACGATTTCACCGGTGGCATCCTTGAACAGATATTTCTCGTGGCCGACCTGCTTAACGATATTTCCGCGGAGCACTGCTTTTGCATCGTCCTTCATCTTAAGAGCCTGTGCTACAGTTGTTACTTCAGCTTTTGAACCGCCAGTAAAACCACCCTTTGCAGCCTTCTCGCCGGTGAATCCCTGTGCGCTTGCAAACGCTGCGCATACCAATACTAATACTAAAATTGCAATAAATTTTTTCATTTATTTCTCCTACAGTGAATATAATATAAAAAATACCCTTTTACAATAATAATTTTGTTATATTTAAAGCAGCGGATTTGCTATATAAATGCTTAATTAAACACCTGCTCTAAATTGTTTTCCAATACTTTATAGATGAAATCAATCGGGTCTGCATCATTTTGTGATGAACCTGAGCTGTTTATCTCAATATCAAAAGAATTCAACAACTGTTTGTTCTTATCATAAATATCATAAGTAACTTTTACATCAATACTGTACTGCGATTTAATTCCATCTTCCCAGTGGATGATAGTCGGTACGAAAAAATAATCAAAGCTGTTAAGGTCAGAAGCTTCAAAACCTTCAAAGGAATCAGCCTGTGATACCTTTACCGAAGAAGCATAATCGCTCAGTTCTTCCCTGAGAGAATCGGCAATATCCTCACCAGTACCGGTATAGACCTGGCCATCATATTCACCGTCTGCCGGTGTTGCAACCAAGATATTTTTCCCTCTTTCCAGTATTAAACCGTTCTCATCGACAGCAAAGGTTTCGTTAGTCTTCATAACAACACAAGAAACTGACAACACCAGGATTGCTACAAATAAAACAACTATTTTTTTCATCATAAACCTCAACTAACTCTAACTGCCCAAGGCCGACCTTGTCAAGGCATGCAGAAGCCACCCCAATGGGAGTGCCCGCCCCTCCACCCACACAGAGGACTTGTCCTAAAAAGGTTGATATTGTTCAATACCCCCAGCAATAAGGTGCCCGGCGCGGGAGTGCCTGCCCGAGGCATTGCGCCCTGCAGCAACAAGCATAGGCATGCTGGCCATGCCCTTTGCTTGTCTGCATGGGTACGCACTCTGCCGAGGGTGGGCACTGCAAGCCGGGGTATCTATATTGTTTGGAGGAAATAAAAAAGGCCCACCCTTTTCAGGGTGAGCCCGATATAAACTTGTGGATAGTTTACAGTGCCTTGTAGGTCTTAACCTTCTCGTATGTTGTGTGCAGCAGGTGATGTGACTTCTCGGAGAGAGGTGCGCCAAGATA
>JAEEGL013121198.1_pt1 | contig 40820 bp, 24 predicted proteins | sample 9134231 | NCBI WGS metagenome assembly JAEEGL01 (sample SAMN16246548, study PRJNA631951) | gut metagenome | biome: gut microbiome; feature: rumen; material: fiber-attached | host: Bos | place: Iran: Karaj | collected 2018-10
ATGTTTTAAATGAAGCAGCATTGCTTGCAGCAAGAAGAGATTTGACTGAAATTGGAATGAAAGAAATTGAAGATGCCATGGTAAAAGTAACTATGGGACCTGAAAAGAAAACAAGAGTAAGAAGCGAAAAAGAAAATAAACTTGTAGCTTATCATGAAGCAGGTCATGCAGTAGTAAGTAGATTCTTACCAACTCAGGATCCAGTTCATCAAATATCAATTGTACCAAGAGGTATGGCCGGTGGTTATACAATGTATAAACCAACAGAAGATAAATCATTTATGTCAAAATCAGAAATGGAAGAAAATATAGTATCACTATTAGGGGGTAGAGTAGCAGAACAAATAATCCTAGATGATATATCAACAGGAGCAAGTAATGATATCGAAAGAGCAACTAAAATTGCAAGAGATATGGTTACAAAATATGGTATGAGTGATAAAATTGGAGCTATAATGTTTGGCTCAGGACAAGAAGAAGTATTCTTAGGAAGAGATTTTGCCCAATCAAAGAATTATTCTGAAGAAACTGCATCATTAATAGATGAGGAAACAAAGAACATAATTGATAAAGCATATGAAAAAGCAGAAAAAATACTAAGAGAAAACGTAGAAAAATTACATGCAGTAGCAAAAGTATTACTTGAAAAAGAGAAAATTGACGGAGAAGAATTTGATGCCTTATTTGCAGAAAATTAAAAACAAATATAACTAATAAGTTTAAAAATAAGCGAAAAAAATGTAAAATTCTTAATTGATAATATCAATTAAGAATTTTTTTATTTGTAACACAATACCTTGAAAAACTGTTAAATAACAAGGTTTATTGCAAGTATAATTGTAAGATACAGTGCAACATTTTTGTAAAACAATTGTAACATTTCTGTAATTGACTTTGAATAACCACTGATATAATATGTGTATGTACAAAAGAAATAGACCTTTGGTCTAGCTTAAAGTACATATGGATAAAAGAAACCAAAGAACTAGTAAGAAACAAAGGATGTAGAAATGGAAAACAAAAGATCCGTTAGATATACAAAAGCAATTTTAATAAACGAAAGATAAAAGAAGATAGAGACCATAAAAATGGTTTCTATCTTCTTGTGTTTTTCTTGACATCTAAAGAAATAGTTCTTATAATACTTTTATCAGCAATATTATTAATATAATATAAAAAAATAGGGGGACCAAGACATGGATAAAGTCAAAATCTTTTCATGCAGTGAAGCTGCAGATTCTTTTACAAAAGAAATATGCGACTACTTAGAGCTACCAATGGGAAAAATAAACAGAATGAAATTTAAAAATGATAATAATTTCGTACAAATACTAGAAACAGTTAGAGACGCAGACGTATATCTAGTACAATCAAATGTACCACCAATTAACGAAAGAATAATGGAATTATTAATAACAATTGATGCTGTAAAAAGAGCATCAGCTAAAAGAATTAATGTAATATTACCATATTTCATGTATTCAAGATCTGATAAAAAAGATCAACCAAGAATTCCAATTACAGCAAAATTAATGGCACAAATAATAGAAACAGCTGGAGCAAGTAGAGTAATATCTTGTGACCTACACAACCCAGCTATACAAGCTTATTTTACAAATATTAACTGTGATATGCTAACAGGTCAAAACATACTTCAAAAATATTTCAAGAGCAAAAATTTTGAGGATATGGTTATAGTTGCAACTGATGCAGGAAGTTCTAAAAAAGCATATAAATATTCAGAATATTTTGGTTGCCCAATAGCTTTGATAGATAAAAGAAGAGACGGAAATGATGATAGAGCAATTGCAACAACTGTAATAGGTGAAGTAAAAGGAAAAACTACAATTATCTTTGACGATGAAATTGATACAGCAGGATCAGTTATGGAAACAGTAAATATACTAGAAAAATATGGAGCAAAAGAAATTTACTGCGGATGTACTCATGGAGTATTATCAGGACCAGCGATTGAAAGAATTAAGAATTCAGCATTAAAGGAACTTGTTATAACAAATACAATTCCATTAACAGAAGAGAAAAAACTACCTCAAATAAAAGTATTATCAATAGCACCATTATTTGCAGAAACAATTAGAAGACTTAATGAAGAAAGACCATTAGGTGAAATATTGAGAGTTGAATAGTAAAAAACAATAAAAAAGACACCCCGGACACAGCACTGCTGTACCCGGGGTTTTGTTAGTAGGCCGAGCCAAAGAAGAGGATCAATCCCACAATGAACAATGTAGGAATGATGCCATAGGCAAAAACCCACACGAGGAGTCCGACAAGCAGACTCAGGAAAAAGAGACCGAATGTCATAGCCCAGAGAATAAGAAATACCCCTCCAAGTTTGCCGAAAATGTGGCGAAGAACAAGAAGTTCAAGACCTACCAAGAACGGCCGAATCACGAGCCACTTGATCAATCTCATATGTAACCCTCCCCTCAGTTCAGATTTTCCGTTTGGACTTGATTGGTTACAGAAAAATTATATCATAATTAACATAAATTGTAAATCGATAACTACAAATTATTAAAAGCTGTTGACAAACATGCAGTATTCGTGTATAATATCTTGCGTATAAGGAAGAAATCCCACATACTAATTATAAATACTAGGAGGAGGGGAAATAAAAATGTCAGAAGTAAAAGTTAATAATGGAAATATAGAAGACGCATTAAAAAGATTTAAACGTCAATGTGCAAGAAATGGAGTATTACAAGAAGTAAGAAAAAGAGAACACTATGAAAAACCAAGCGTAAAAAGAAAAAAGAAATCAGAGGCAGCAAGAAAAAGAAAATTTTAATAGAAATAAGGCGACCTAACAAGGTCGCTTTTTTGCATTCTTTTTTATATACATATTGAAAAAAAACGCAAAATGTTGTATAATTAATTGAATAGATAAAAATCGATTATTGTAGGCAAGGAGGGATTATAATGAGATTAAGATTTACATATAAGCTACTAGTAATTATACTAATTTCAGTATTATTAGGTAGTATTTTCATCGCAACAACAAGCTTTGCAGATGAATTAGTTAGTCCACTAAAATCACAAGATACATACAAACCAACAATTTCGCGTAGTTCGGGAACAATAAATGTAGCTGCAATTATTGTGAAATGGTTAAGAAATATTGGAGTAATTGTTGGAGTTCTTGCAGTAACGGTAATTGGTTTTAATTATATGCTAGCAGCGGCAGCGGAAGACAAGGCAAAATACAAAGAAACACTTGTACCTGTATTAATAGGAGCTATAATGATAGTGAGTGTATTATCACTTATAGGTCTTATTATGGATATGTTTGGATAGAGGGGTGATATTGATGAGAATTAATAAAAGTAAAATCATAATATCAATTGTAGTATTTCTTTTAATTATAAACTTATGGCTTCCAACTCATGCTACAGGAATAGATGCAACATGGAGACAAGCGGGAAGATTTATACAAACTGGTGAAAGTGCATCTGATGTTCAAACATTTAATGGTACCAATGTTAAAGAAGCAGCAATGGGGTTATATGATTTTTTCTGGTGGATTGGATTGGCAGCTGCGGCTATTATTGGAACGTTTTTGGGAATTAAATTTATGACAAGTGGAATAGAGGGAAAAGCAAAAGTTAAAGAAGCATTAATAGTTTTTGTTGTTGGCTGTATTGTTATATTTGGAGCATTCACAATTTGGAAAATTGCAATGAAATTATTCAATGAAGTTGAGGAAGAAACTAAAATAGCAGGATATGTAGCATCAAATCCTAGTTCAACAGGTACTGTATTTAATACAGGTGAATGTGAGCCGGGACATCACATATATTCAAAACTTAGTAATTTTTATTGTAGCAAATGTAGTAAATATTGTGAACATAAAAACTTAAGCCAAAACGGTGGAAAGATGGTTTGTAATAATTGTAAAACTGAATTTCCAATGTGTGGTGTGCCAACAGAGGCAGGAGGTAGAGGAATATCAACAACACATGTGTATGTTGCGGGTAGATGTGATTATTGTGGTAAAGAATGTAATCATGTTTGGACGTATTACAATCACGATGTGCATAAATGTACCCAAAAAGATGGGTGTGGAATTTATGAAAATCACGATTGGGTTGCAACAGGACAATCACATCATATTTGCTCAAAGTGTGGTCGAAATGAAGGGCATACAGAAGCATATGATGGAGCTAATGATAGATATTATTGTTATTATTGTGGCATTACAATATCGAAATAGAACATACAAAATCAATAAAAAATGTTGCAAAACAGGAAAATTTGTAGTATAATGATAAAAAAGGCAAAATTTGTTTTTAAAATTTATCTCTTAATTTTAAAGAGTAAATTATTATATATAATAAATTAAAAGGAGGAAAAAACTATGAAAGGAACAATCAAATTATTATCTGTACTAATGATTGCAGTTATGCTAGTATCAATGATTCCAGTTCAAGTATTTGCAGATGATAAAACAACAACAACTGGAACATATTCTGGATTAATCACTGAAATTGATGATAAAGGAAAAGGTGTTGATAATTCAGAAGGTGCTACAGCAATTAAAGAAACTGTTGGAAAAATCATTAAATTAATCAGAAACGTTGCAGTTATTGCTGGTGTACTTATCCTTACAGTATTAGGATTTAAATACATGCTAGGAAGTGCAGAAGAAAAAGCAGATTACAAAAAATCTCTAGTTCCATTAGTTGTAGGTATAGTTGTTATAATGGCAGCTGCACAAATAATGTCAATGATCTTCTCATTCTTAGGATAATAAGTTTAATTGAAAAGATAAAAAATCGATATGGATTTCCATATCGATTTTTTTGCTTTTAAAACCTGTATTTTTAATGAATATGATTAACCAAAAATAAAGCAAATGTACTTAGCCGTAAAGAAAATATAGAAATATGACAAAAATATTAAATAAATATAATTAGTTTCGTAAAGATAAAAAATAGTAGACAAAAAAGCATGGTTTTTATACTAGAATTCCGTAGTGTTTTATGAGATCGATAAAATAAAACATATTAACATAAATAAAATAATGTAACCTAAACCCTGAAACCCTATATTACACTAATAAAACATTTAAAGAAAATAGTAAAAAAATAGCAAAAAGTAGTGCATTTTATATAAAAAAGTGTTATAATTAATATAAGTATAATATAATCTCGAAAAATGCGTTTAACAGAGAAAAATCAAGGTTTTTAAATGCAAAAGAAGAGGGGGATAATATGGGAACATATAATATACCGAGAAATACAAAAGGTGAAGGTAGAATATTAATGATATTTTCAACAAAAGCTCTTATATTTACAGCTATAGGAGCAGGGCTTGGATTTATCTTATGGAAAATGATATTTACACCTATAAAAATGAGTTTTATTGGGTTAATCGTTATGATAGCTCTTGCTTTGATAGGATTTGCAATAGCAACATTTAAAATTCCGGACTCAGATGCTTTTGAAATTACTAAAAATGCTGGAGGATTGAATATAGATGAAATCATTATAAGACTTATAAAGTTTAAGGCAAATCCAAATAGAAAATATATATACAAAAGAGAGGGGGATAAAAAAGATGTTGATTGAAACTCTTTTAAAAGTCCTATTATTAATTTTAATATTTTTATTATTTATTCTAATAGGCTTAGTCCTTAAGAATTGGTTACAAAGTCGAGCAAATCATAATAGCGAGGAAGCTACAAGCAGCAAGGATGAAAAAGCTGAAGCAGCAAGAGCAGTTAATTCAAAAAAATCAGTATTATCATTTATGGAATTTAATAAGATTGAGGACAATATGATTATTACAAAAAATAATCAAAAGTACATAATGGTAATTGAGTGTCAAGGTATAAATTACGACTTAATGTCAGATGTAGAAAAGAATGGTGTTGAAGTTGGATTTTTGCAATTCTTAAATGCACTAAGACATCCAATACAATTCTATTTACAAACAAGAACAATTAACTTATCAAAGAGTTTACAAAGCTATAAGGATCGATTATACCAACATGAACAAGCTTATATGCAAGCAGAAAGAAAATACATTCAAACAGCAAATGATCCAAGAGCAACAGATAAACAATTGTTAAATGCTAAAGCTGATTACACAAGAAAGAAAAATCTATATGAATACAGTAAAGATGTTATACAAAATACAGAAAGAATTTCTCAAAACAAGAATGTATTAACAAGAAAATACTATTTGATAATTTCTCAATTTGTTTCAGAAAACAAAAATGAAAATGAGGATGCTGAAGAAAAAAGAGATGAAATTTTCCAAGAGCTTTATACAAAATCACAATCTCTTATAAGAGCTTTAGCATCATGTAGTGTTCAAGGTAAAATATTAAATTCAGAGGAATTAATAGAACTTCTTTATGTAGCATATAACAGAGATGAATTTGATACATTTGGAATGGAAAAAGCAATACAAGCTGGATATGATGAATTATATTCAACAGCTCCAGATGCATTAGAAAAGAGAATAAAATTATTAGATGACTTAATAGATAGAAAAGCAATAGAAAAAGTAAATAGCCTAGTTGATATAGCAAGAAATGAACAAGAAAGAGATATAAAAGAAAGAGAAGAAAATATGGACTTATATATCAATGCTATGGCAAAGACAATACTTAAAGAAAATGAAAAAATGTTAGGTCCAGATATAACAGATAGAGTAGAAGAAAAACTTGAAGATGAAGAAGATGAAATAAAGGAGAAAAAAGAAAAGAAAGAAAAGAAGATAGATAAAGACAAAAAGCTAGCAAAACTAAAAGAAGAAAAGAAAAGAAAGCAAAGGAGGGAGTAAGATATGTTTGATTTCTTAAAACTAAACAAAAAACAAGAAACAGAACAAAAAGAAAAAAAAGAAGATTCATTGTTTCAAGAAAAAACAATAAAAGAACTAATTGCTCCTTCTGGAGTCGATGCATCAAACTTAAATCATATTGAAATAATATCAAGTGCTACAAGATACGCAAGAAGTTTCTTCGTATCAACACTTCCTCGTATGTGTACATTCCCTGAAATATTCAGAGATATGTATTTGTTCGGAGATATAAACACATCAATTTATATTACTCCAAAAGAAGAATCAAAATCTCAAAATGATTTAAATAGGGTTATTAATGAACTAGAAACTGAAAGAATTGTAGCAGCAGACAGAGGTAATATAAACAGAGATAGAATTCTTTTACAAAAAAGATATGAAACAGAGCAATTAAGAGATGAAATTGCTGCAGGTTTTAATAAACTTTATGAAGCAACAATAGTATCAACATTATTTGCATATAGCAAAGAAGACTTAGATAGACTCGGAAGATTGCTATCTTCTGAAATGTCTAAATCATTAATTGGTATAAAAACAGCTTGGGGTATGCAAGAAGAAGCATTCCAAACGAATTTACCACTAATGAATAATAAAATTAATATATCACATATATTTGATAGAAAATCAATGGGAACAGTATTTCCATTTACATCATCAGAAATTGGACATCCAACAGGAATTCCTTTAGGAGTTAATAAACAAACTGGAGTTCCAATTCTATTTGATAATTTCCATTCATCATTAACAAACTATAACATGGTTATATTTGCTAAATCTGGTGCTGGTAAATCTGTAACAATGAAAACATTGATTTCAAGATCATCAGTACTAATGGGGATTGAAAGTTTAGCACTTGATGCTGAAGGTGAATACACAGCCGTGTCTGAAGCATTAGGTGGAATAAATGTAGTTATAAGTCCAACATCAAAAACAGTTATTAACTTATTTGATTTGGAAGTTGAAAATGTTAAAGACGAAATTACAGGAAAAGAAAGAAGCGTATTAAATATCGAAAATAAAGTGGAGGATGTTACGCAGGCTTTAATTACAATGGCAAGAGGTAGTACAAGAAGTACAGAAGTTAATGAGTTAACAAAACAGATAATTGCCGAAGCCGTAGCGGAAGAATATGCTGCACTAGGAATAAATTCAAACCCAAATAGTTTATACAAAAATGAAAAAATTCAATTAAAATCTGAAGGTATGTCAGAGGAAAAGAAAGATATGCCTACAATTGGTTCTTGGTATAAGAGATTACAAAAAAAGGCACAAGAGAATCAAAATGCAGATTATAATTATCAATACAGTTACTTATTAAAAGTTATGAAACAATACATAAGAGAATATGATGGACAGATGGCATATTTCGATGGACAATCTACTTTTGAATTATTAGAAGGAGCTCCATTTATAAATCTAGACATTTCACAACTAGAAGAAAGATTTGCAAGACCACTTGCTCAACAAATTCTAATGTCTTGGATTTGGGAGAAATATGTTAAGAAAAATAGTGAAGATAGAAAAAGAGCAAGACAAAAGAGAGTTCTAATAGATGAGGCATGGATGTTACTTCCATTCCCAGAAGCCGTAGACTTTTTGAATAAAATGGCGAGACGTGCTAGAAAAAGAAATGTATCTTTGGCAATCATTTCTCAAAGATTCCAAGATTTCTATGAGAAGCCAGAAGCACAGGCAGTTTTAACATCATCAGATACTAAGCTATTCTTAGCACAAGATAAAGCTGAAATAAACTACTTAAAAGAAGTATTCAAATTATCAGAAGGTGAAGCAAACTTCTTAATTACATGTGGAAAAGGTGAAGGACTATTTAAAGTAGGAACAGATTCAGCAATTATTCAGATTAACCCTACTGCAAAAGAATTTGAATTCATGGAAACAAATATAAATAAATTAGCACAAATGCAAAGAAATAAAAAATAGATAGAAGGCAACGTTATGAAAGGAGGCATAATATGGAAAATGTATTTATCCAAAAAAATTTTGTACAAAAGCTAATAATTGCAGTAGTATTTATATTATTATTTAATTTTGCATCACCAACAGTATGTAATGCAAAAGGATTTTTGGCCGATCTAGGTGGAAAATTACTTATGCCTGTTATGGAATTAATAATGTATTTAGCAGATGGAGTCTTAGGACTTCTTCAGACAAATCTATTGACAGACATTGGCATACTTCAGCCGGCATCATCGAATGATTTTAAAAATACCAAAAAAGGTGTTTTGAAATGGGTAGTTGCAGGTTTATTAATTGTTGTAGCGGCAGTAGCGATAGTGGCAACATGGGGAGCAGCAGCGCCAGCAGTTGGAGCTGCTTGGGCTGGAGCATCAGGATTTGTTGCAACAGCAGGAGCAGTATTGACGGCTTTAGCTGGAGTTAAAGGAGCTGTTGTAACAGGAATAATTGTTGTAGGTGTATGTGGAGTTGGAGCGTATAAACATGTTGTTTCAGGAATTAAAGATTTTAAAGGAGAATTTGATATTCCGACAATCGTATACACACCTTTTATAATTTTCTCTGGAATGGTTCCAATGTTTGATATCAACTTTTTCGCCCCAAAATCTAGTGAAACAATGGTTGTAAGTATGGCAGATTTACTTGGAGATGTTGGAACGGTTACGGTATGGGGAGAAGATCCGGATTGGTACAATTATTCAAATATAGAAAGTGCAGCTTATTATGGAGTTGAAAATATTGAAAGTGACGTTAAAGATTTAGTAAAATATGTTCAAGAAATTGATCCTAATGCTTGTAAATACATAAAAATTAGTTCAGATGGAAGAATTGAAAATAGTAATATTAATCTAAATGATGATCGTAAATGGCTAGCAGCAACCTACCCAGATTACCAAGCTGGAGATAGTGATTCTGATAAAAATATAGAGAGATATTACATAGCATGTTATTCAGCAAAAATGGTAGGTAAAGAGGCCTGCAAAGTTATGTTTTACAGTATGTACGAACAAGATAGTGCAACAGCATTACAAGCAAAATATGACCCAATTGATAGAATTTTAGCAAAGTGGACAAAAGAAAAAATAATTGAGGTTAATAGAGGTATGGGAGGATTAACGTGCAGTGGAATTCAAGCTATGTTAATAAGAGTTTGTAATGTAACGTTGGATATTCCACAAGAAAAATCCGTAGAATATGGAGCAAGTTTCTCAACTGGATTAGCATTTTTGTATAATACTGGAAAAAATAATAATGCAACAGCAGATCAATTTTGGTCTTATTTAGGAAGCGATACGGGTAACCCAGTAGTACATCAAGGAACAATTGGAGATGTATTTAGTAATATGGATGTGGATGTACTTAACTTTATTGAGTCAGGCGGTAATAAAATGGATAAGCCTGAACATCAGGTTAAGGATACCGCAAAAAAATCAGCAGCACAGGTATTACAAAAAACAGTTGCTAAATGGTATGTATCTCTAAGAAATTTAGCACTTGTAGCTTTATTAGTTATACTTGTATATATTGGAATTAGAATCGTATTAAGTAGTACAGCACCAGAAAAAGCAAAATATAAGGAAATGATTATAAACTGGGCTGTGGCTATATGTATCTTATTCTTATTACATATAATTATGATTACCATATTGAATGTATCTGAATCAATAACAAAAGGTTTGACAGGAAATTGTGCAGAAAATATTATTATTGAATTACCAAATAAAACTGTTTTAGCTAATTCAAAAGGTGATTATCCTGATGAGAATAGATTAGATGATCCAGCTGTATTTAATTCAAATTTTGTTGGGTTAATTAGATATAAAGCAGGAATTTGTACAACAGATGAATCTGATATAACAACTATAGAGGGAATTGGATTTATATTAATGTATATAATGCTAGTTGTACAGACATGTATGTTTTCATGGACATATGGAAAAAGGGTTGTTTATATGGCTTTCTTGACGATAATTGCTCCACTAGTAGCTATAACATATCCTATAGATAAAATTGGTGATGGAAAGTCGCAGGCATTTGATATGTGGCTTAAAGAATATATATTTAATGCATTACTACAACCAATACATTTATTAATATATACTGTACTATGTGGTACGGCAATGGATTTAATGATAGAATCACCAATTTATGGAATTATAGTTCTTGGATTTATGGTTCCAGCAGAGAAATTTATTAGAAAGATGTTTGGCTTTGAGAAAGCTCAAACACCAGGTGCTCTTGGAGGAGCAGTTGGTCTTGGACTTGCTATGACAGGTATGCAAAGATTAGGTGGAATGCTTAAAGGAGACGATAAAAACGAAAAAGTAGAGGATCAAACTCCTAAAATTAGAATGAACAGCCCAGAAGAACAAAGAGATCATAATCAAATTGTAAGTGATGCTCGTAATCGTGTGGCAATCGGAACAGGTGGAGGAAATAATCCTCCGCCAGCAGGAGGAAATAATCCTCCGCCAGCAGGAGGAAATAACCCTCCACCAGCAGGAGGAGATAATCCACCACCAGTGGGAGGAGATAATACACCACCAGTGGGAGAAGATGATTTACCTACAGCAGAGGATTTTAATAATGGTGAACAATTAACTTTAGGATTTGATGAAGAATTTAGAGCAGAACAACAAGGAATGCCAGCCGTTGACGAAAATACAGATCCAGTTGCTCAACAAATAGCAGCAGCAGATGAAATAGCAGCTGCAGCTGCAGCAAGGGACGCTGCAGAAGCTGGAAATGATGATGAAGTGCAAGAAGCTGTTAGACAAGGACAACATGCCGGAAATGATCAAAATGAACCTCAAGGACAGGGTGAGGCTGGAGGTAATGCTCAACACAGAGTTGTACAACCTGAAAATAGATCAAGAGGCAGAAGACTAGTTAGTGCTATGACCGAATTAGGTAGATATCAAAATACTAGAATACGTAGAAACTTTACTCCAAGAAAAATAAGAAGATTTGGAAGAAAAACAGCAAGAAAATTTGTTGGAGGTGTATTTGGTGCAGGAACCGCTCTAGCAATGGCAGCTGCAAGAATGGCAGCTGGATCAAATGCAAGTGATGTAATTAATTCATCTATTGCAGCAGGAGCAGCAGGAGCAGTTTTAGGTAATAAAGGTATGCAGTTTGCTCAAAATGTTGTAAATGAAGAAGGAACAATTGATGCATTAGATAGAGGATGGTATACTGGAGAAGAAAGAAGAGAAAGATTAAATGCAAGAGCTATAAGAGAAATGAGAAATAATCCTGACTTTTATGGAGTATTTGATGAATCAGGTGATTTATATGGATACAATGGACGTCAAGTAATGAACAGTACATTTACTGAGAGAGGTCTAAGAATGGGATTAAATGCTGATGACATTAATGCAGCGTATGCTAATATGATATCTGATGATTTCCGTGGTAAATACGGTGGATTAGATCATTACGCACAAGAAGCAATGGCATTACAAATTGCTCAAGATAGTAAAAAAGATTACTTAGATCCTAAGATTGCCGATGATTTCTTAAAGACAAGACCTGGACAATTGAAGAGAAATTCAAGTGTACAAGATGCTGCGGCTGAAGCACAAAGAACAGCAGTTGCTGAAGCAGATACACAAATGGCTGCAGCACAACAAAGCTATGATTCAGCTTTACAAACAGCAATCGATGCAGATCCGGGTGGAGAATTAGCACAAACAAAACGAGAAATTGAAGACGAAATGTCAAGAATTGCGCAATTAGGTCGTCAGTATAACACAGACGAAACAAGATTAGCTCAAGAAATTCAAGATTTAGATGCACAAATAAAACGACTAGATCAAGAAGCAGATACACAACAAAGTCAGATTTTTGCACAAGCATCAAGTTCAGCAAGAGATGAAGCAATGAGACAACAAGCACAAGATGCGCTTATACAAAAACAAAGTATAGAAGAACAAATTAAGGCGGCTAGAAGAGAAAAGAGACACGATCAAGTAAGACAATTGGAAGCTCAAAAAAGAACAATGCAAAGAGATCATGAAGACTTAATGCAAAGATTAAGAAATCAGGGCGATGATTTACAAAGAATGGTAGATGATAGAACAAGTAGAATGGAAGCAGGTCAACGTGCAAGAACTACCCGTAGAGAACGTGCTGGTCAACAAAGTCAATTTACAGCAGTTCGTGGAAGAATTCAAGCAGTACAAACTAGACAAGATGCATTAATGAGGGATGCAGGACAAGGACAAGTAGTAGACAATTTAATTGCTGCAAGAAAGAGAAAAGATGCAGTTGCTAAGAGAACAGCAGATGACTTCTTAGATGATGTTGCAAAACAAATGGCACAAAGCGAATTAGATGATCGTCAAGGACATATCATCATGAGAGGAAATATTGGAGGCTAAAGATAAATAAACAAGGGAGAGAATTCTCTCCCTTGTTATTAAAAGAAAGAAGGTGTTAAAGGTATGCATAAATTTATAAGTTTTTACAATAAAAATAAAGAAGTAATCTTCTTATCACTATTAATAGTATTTTTAATCGTGGGAGGAGTGCATTTATTAAATATGTTTGTAAAAAATAAAAATTCAAATTCAAGCACAATACAAGAAACCAATAACACCTATGTTTCTCCTCAACAAGAAATTAAAGAAAAACAAGAAAACAAAGCAAAACAGTCTATTATATCAAATAACACAAAACAAGATGATACATTTAAAAAAGAAAGTACAGTAATTGATACATTTATAGGTTATTGTAATAAAAAAGAAATTGAACAAGCATATAGTTTATTAACAGATGAATGTAAAGATGTTTTATATCCAACAATAGATGATTTTAAAAGAATGTACATTGAGGAAAACTTCTCAACATATAAAACATATACAATACAGAATTATGTGAATGATACATATATGATTGATTTTACAGAGGATATGCTATCAACTGGAATGTCTAATAATGGAGAAGTTATTCGTGATTATTTTACAATCGTTGGAGATAAGCTAAATATTAGTGAATATATAGGAAGAAGAAATATAAATAAAGAAAAAATAGAAAATGATATAACAATCGCAGTATATTATAAAGATGTATTCATGGACTATGAAGAATATAGTATTGCAGTATATAACGGTACTAATAATACAATTAAATTAGATTCATTAGAGAATACTAAATCAATATATTTAGTAAATACAAATGGGATACAATATCCTGCTTATAGTCATGAATTATTAGAAAGCTTGATAGAAATACCAATGAAATCAACTAGAAAGCTGGATATTAAATTCTATAATAAATATGTATCAACAAATAATATCAGTGGAATGGTATTTTCAGATATTATTAAGAATTATGAGGAGTACAACAATAATCATTCAAGTTATACAAATAGAGCTACAATTAGAATTGATTTTTAATAAATGATATAAATGTCTATTAAAAATGAATTGTGATAGAAAAGAGGTGATAAGATGGCAGATAACAATAAACCATTACTTGCAAATGATGACGGAAGACAAAATCCTTTGGAACCAAATAGAAAAAATAGACTAAAAGAAGCAGGAAAAAAGATAAAAGCTAAATTTGGTGTTTTAGGTAAATTAGTAGTAGCAAAATTTAAATTAGTATTTATTATATTATTAGCAATATTTTTAGTACTAGTGGTGTTGTCTGTTGCTTATTACTATATTTTACTTGATGAAAGTGAACAAAAAGAGTTCGATAAAAAGAATTTACCTGGTGTTACCTCGAATGTAATGAATTCAAGGGCTGTAGTAAATTCAGACGGAGAAGTTGAAATAAAGACAAATTATAGTTCAAATACTAGCGGTTCATCAAGTTTTAGTACTATGACATTAGAAGCAGGAGGAGAAATTGTAACAGGAACTTATGGAAATAATCAAGAATATTGGTTATATGTACCAGAAGATACAGCTGCACCAAAACCTTTGGTTGTTTATCAACATGGAAATACTTGGGGACAACCTTATAATCCACTAGGTAGTGATGGTGGTGCATGGTATAGTTTTGCAACTGGGCAAAATGCTAGTAACGGATATAAAGCTGAAGGATTTGATTATTATGCATTGGAGGTACAAAATGGTGCAACTAATGATTGGCAAAGTGATCAAGCTATAGCTAATCTAACTGAACTAGTATATCAAATAATAGATGAGTATAACATTGATACTAGTAGAGTTAGCTTATGGGGATTCAGTAATGGAGCTGAATACCTTGATAAAAATATGAATAGAAATCTTGATTTATATACAAGTATGGTTATACTTGCAAGAGGAGCATATAAAAATCTTACAGTAGGAAATTATACAGATTATATAGGTAAAAAAGTGTATTGTTTATATGGAGAGAAGGAAAGTGGTTACGGAGAAATAGGAACGCCAGCAATGTATAATCACTTTGTTGATGCAGGTGTAGATGCAAAATTAGAAGTTACAGAAGGCGGACATGGAGGAACTGTTGGTAGAGCAATACATAGTCAAGAATTATTTGATTTTATATTTGGTGATGGAACAGGAGCAACAAGTTCAGGTTCAAGAAGAGTTAAAACTACAATAACATCTCTTGATAATTTCTTATTCGTTGGTGATTCAAGATATGTTTTAAATGGAATGCAACAAAGATTACAAGCTATGGGAAATAATGTGAGTGTTCGTGCAGTCAGTGGATCAAAACAATCACAATGGATTAGTGTTGTGAAAAATGGACGTGGTACAATAAATACAGGAAATAATTCTTCAGTTCAAATAATGCCACAAGAGAGTGCTGTATCAGGAATATCTGTAATGCTAGGAGCAAACGAAATTAACAATGTAGAAGGGATGAAAACATTATTAGAAGAATTACATACAAAATATCCTAATGTTCCAATAATTGTAAATAGTGTATATCATATGGGGAAAAACCACTGGTCTGGTGATGCAGCTGGAGTTAATGCGGCTGTAGATAGTTTTAATAAGGCTATGAAAGAGTATTGTGAATCTGAAGATTGGCTAGGATATATAGATATACAAGATGGATTATATGACGATGATGGATATATAAAACCAGAGTTTTCTGACCAAGAAGGAATACATCTAACAGGTGAAGGTGTAGATATTCTTCTTGAGAATATAGAAGGAAACATACTTGGATATACTATTAATCGACTTGTTCAAGGTGACGGAAAATTTCTATATAAAACTCAAAATGTTAGAATTACTAAAAGAGAAGATGGAGAATATTGTTATAGTAATTATTTAGATGCCAGAGTAGATGAAATTTATAAAATTTTATCTGAAAACCATAGTAGTTCATTAAAGTATTTTAAAAACGAAGACGAAATGAAGAAATCAATCAGATTATGGATATTGGCAGAATATACTTCTCAATATGTTAATCTATCTTCTGATGTAGAAGGTTATGAATTTGATATTAATGCAGATTATATTCAAGGTCATATCAAAGTAAGAAGATCTGAAGTAGATGAAAATGGAGACGAAGTAAATATTAGATATATAACATATGTGCCAGAAGATGAATTTGACGAAATGAAAAAAGCATATGAAAGACAGATTGGTGATGAAGAAGAAAAAAATAAAATATTTGAACATTTTACAATAGACAGTGACGAAAATATTATTATAGCAAAACATAGTGATGATTTTTATACAAGCGAGTGGACATCAACTGATGAAGATGGAAATCCAATTAATATGATGCCTTTTGAGACATATGGACCATATGGACCAAAACACGACGAATATCATATTAAAGAACAAAAATTAAATTATAGAGATTTGGCTAAAGCCTACACATTACCTTTTAATTTACTATGGACATTAGTTGTATATGGTGAAGATTATAAAATGTCTAATGAACTAGCACAAACAATGATAGATAATGAATTTATTCTAGGAATTAGAGATAATATAACAACTACAACAACTACTGATGTATATAGAATGTATAATGAACAACAATTGCACGTAGCATTTTACATAAATGTTGGAGTATTAGGTCTTCAGTTCCAAAATACAGATACAGATGCATGGGAATTTAGAATTGAACCAACAGGAGATGAAAAAAATCCAGGAACGATTTTTGAAGATTTTCCAGAAAATTCAGAAAAAACAGCTTTAATCGGTATAAAAGCAGAACCATTTTATGAAAGAACAGATATTCATATACATGTAGAGAATACGGCGTGTATGGCATTGGAGTATATAGACAGCTGGTTTGCTAGATATGAAATAACATATAAGACAGCTCATGATAATAAAATTAGAACTGAAAATGAAGTGACAGAGTATGAAAATACAGATTATATAAAAGATTATACAAAGGATTATTTATCAACAACAAGAGATGGACCTTATAAAACTGTTAAAGGGGATATAGGTGATAGAGGATATTGGGCTAAATATATAGAACCTAGATATAATGCTCTAATAACAAATATAAAACAAAATCCAAGTATAATGGAAACTATACTTATGAATAAGTATAGGGAAGATATAAATAATGCTAAATCAACATTTCAGTCAAACTATGATAATAGAGATATTATGCCAAATATGGGAGATGTATATTATAATACCTTATCAAATGAATACTTTGTTACAGGGTTAACACCTAATAGTACAGGAAAATCATTTGATAGTATTAAGGATGAAAATATTGGACGTTTATATGATATATGTGTTGAAAGAGCTAATGATTATAATGAATGGATTTTAGGAGCATATGCAGATTTCTATGAAAAAGAAGGCGTAATTGTTAATAGAACATATTATGATAATTATCCAACACAATACGAAATTGATAAATCAGCAGTTGAGGATCCTGATACAATTGGAGAACCAGATTTAAAATTGCAAGAAAGCTCAATGGATAGTGGAACTAGTTTGTATGATTGGATAATTCAACAAATTGGTGACGATTTATATCACTATTATTGGGACGTTAGATACACAGTAAATATTACTGATGGAGATATTGATAATATTCTTGATCCTGATGGTGGTGATATAACAGCAAGTATACACTTAGTTGAAGAACATAAGAGAAGAACAGTAAATAAAACTAAAACAACCACTGTAGAAGTAGATACAAAAAAATTCTCTAAAGTAAAAACAAAATTAAAAGAAAAAACAGATAGAGAACCAGAAAGTGGAGAAACAGAAAATTTTGTTAGTATTTTTATAAAAGATACACATGCAAATGCGAGAAGATATTTGACTGGTAGTATATCTAGTTGGTTCTTTGAAGCTGTAGAAATTAATGAAGATACTAAAGATTTAGTAGATTTATTAAGATATTTATTCTTCAAGACTACAAATCAAAGCTATGGTGTAACAAAACTAAAAATGAATGACATTATCAGATTAAGAATGGGACTTATCAAGAGTCTAAACTTAAAAGGATTAAGAGCAATAAGAGGAGATACGCCACAGGCTAAATTATGGTTTGCTTTAAAAGATGCAGGACTTAGTGATATGCAAGCAGCAGCAGTAATGGGAAATGTTGAATGGGAATCAGGATTTATAGCAAATATTGTTGAAACAGCAGTTCCTGCACATTTTGGCGCAGATTCTTATGAAGATTTTACAGATAAGGTAGATAATGGAATAATAGATAGAGAAACATTTACCAGTGCGTTAATGCCAGCAACATCGGTAGATGGGAAACCACATATTTGGGGTTATGGATTACCACAATGGTCTACCGTAGAACGTAAAGGAGGCTTATACGATTTTGCACAATCAAGAGGAACAAGTATAGGAGATATTGATTTACAAGTCGAATATCTTGTAGCTGAAATAACTGGTGAAGGAGCAGATGGCTATGCAGTTCACTGCATATGGCCTGGACAAAATGGAATACGTGGATATACTACTGATCCATGGTATAGCGCAACTAGTGATGAATTAGATGAAGATGTATTATGGCAAGCAACATTGGCTTTCTGCTTTACTTTTGAAAGACCAGGAGGTTCAGTAGCATCAGTATCAGCAAGAAGATGTCCAGCAGCTTTAAAATACTATAATGAATTCCACGGAGCTACACCATCTTATAGAGTATATGGAGAAGAGGGTGAATTTATTCCAGAGGTATGGAATGAAAATGCTGCGTATACATGGCCATATTTTGGAGGAGAAAGAGGTAGTGGTATAGCAGGTTACTATACTACTGGTGATTTTAATTATATTTGTTATAAACAAGAATATGGTTATTGGTCTCCATTAAAATACGACTATGGTACATATAAGACTATAGGATCTTCCGGATGTGGATTGGTTTCAACTGTAATTGTAGCAAGTGGAATGTTTGGAATTGATTTAGATCCTTACGAATTCCAATGTGAATATTTAGGGGAAGGAAATAGCTTACATGGAAGTTTCTACGAAATGAAAGACCTTTTAATCAGTCTTGGTGCAGATCCTTCTATTGAAATCTTATCATATAATTATGATGATATTGTAGAACATTTGGAAAGTGGATTACCAGTAATTGCACTTGTAAAAAATGGATATACTGTTGGAGAAAAGTCATATGACGGACACTATATTTCTTTCCTTGGAATAAGCGATGATGGTACGCAAGTAATGGTTGGAGATCCAGGAGGAGGAGAGAAACAAACCACAGGATGGTTTGATATTGATGATGTAATAGAAAGAGGTATCATTTTATATCTTAAAGTATACTAAGGAGGAAAACTATGAATAATTCACGTAAGTATTTTATTCTTATATCAATACTAATTGGTATTATTATAATATTGGCTTTGATATTAAATAGTATTAATAAAAAAGAACGTAATAAGCAAGACGAACCTGTTTATGATGAGCATGTTTCGTATGCTGAATTAGGTGAGCCAACAAAAACGGAAGAAGAGATTGATACATCAATTGAAGTGGTTGACGTACTTAGACTTTATACTTGTATGAACAAATTCCTATCTGCAATAAACTTAGATAATCCATCATATTATGCTTATGATGACGAAGGTAATATTATAAAATTGGCTACAGATGAAGAAATAAACAAGAATATTATAGATGTATTAAGTAAGAATTATATAAGTAAAAATTCTATAAATGAAAGTAATGCATCAGAATTTGTTTATAAATTAAATCAAGGTACAATGTTTGCGTTAATTGAGATGAATAAAATATCTTCTGAGGAACAAACAAGAACTTACAAAGTATATGGTGTTTTAACAACTGGATCTAATGAACCAGTAGGAGAAGTATATTTCATTATAAACATAGATCCAGTTCGTAAAACCTTTTCTATAGAGCCTCTAGTTAGTAAAGAAGCATATGACAGTGTACAATATACTGAAGTAGGAAAAATAGAAAAGAACAATAGAAATACATTTACCGATTCAAAGAATAAAGATGAAGACATTCTAAAGTTATATTTAGCTAGTTATAAAAGAATTGCGCTTGCTTATCCGGAAATTGCATATGAAAGATTAATTGAAGAAGAATATAAGAAAGCAAGATTTGGAACAGTTGATAAATATAAAGAGTATATTGAAGAAAATAGACAAAAAATTGCAAGAATTGCTATAGAACAATATGATATACAAGAAAGAGATGGTTATACACAATATATTATTGTTGATAAAGATGAAAGATATTATTTCTTTAATTGTACAACTCCAAGTAATTATAAAATATTACTTGATTACTATACAATTGATGTTGAACCATTTGCTAGTGCGTATATAGCAGCAGAACTTGATGAAAAAGTAATGTATAACTGTGACAAGGTAATGGATGCTATAAATGGAGGTAACTATACATTTGTATACAGTAAACTAAGTGAAGGATTTAAAGCAAACAATTTCAGAACAGAAGAAGATTTAAAACTTAAATTAAAAAATAGTTTGTTTGAAAAAAATGAAATAATTGGATTATCAACAAATCTAGAAGGTGAAGTTTACGTATGTAATGTAAAAGTTGCAAATATGGAAAATGAGTCAGAAACAAAAGATATAACAATTATAATGCAACTAGGAGAAGGAACAAATTTTGTAATGTCATTTAATGTAGATTAATATATTTAGGAGGTAGCATATGGAAAGAACAGTTGAAGAAGCAGAATTAATTGATAAACTAAATGCTTTTGCAGATAAATTAGATGCTGAGCTATTATCAGATTACAGTAAAGAAATAGAATCTGGTGTAGATAAACCAGAAAAGGGAAATCTTACAGGAATTTCTTATTATGAAAGATGGGTTCTACAATTAAAACAAGGGATGCAAATGTCTTTAGATGGAATTTATCTTGTTGAAACAGAAAAAGGTAATAGTAAAGAAATCAAGATTTACAAAGATGTAAAAGATCTAGAAACAGGCGCAGTAGAACAAAAATTAATTGCTAAAGTAGAAGTAATTGATGAAAAGAATGTTATAGTGTTTGAAGGCGAATATATGCAATTAAATGAAGCAGTTGCTGATAAAGAATTAGATTCAATTCTAAAAGAAAATGACGCTAAAGCTGAATTAAATCAAGAAACACATGAAATGCTTGAAACAAGTATTGCAAATGGAGAAACAAAAAAAGAAGATGTTAAAAAACTTGAAGAAGAAAGTCAAAGTAAAGAAGAACTTGAAGCAAAAGTAAAATTAGGAATTACACCAGGAACAAGCAGAGTTTTAACTGGAGCTGAAACAAGAGGCTTCCCTGAATTTAAAGGAAGAAGTGTGGCAATTGCTTATTCAAAAACAGAACATTCATATGTTGCTTATGATCAAAATACAGGAGATATTCTAATGGGACCATCTGTTGGATATACAAGAACAGCAAGCGTACAAAGACCTGATGGAGAAATAACAGAACAAAGAGGAAATGCAACAATGGTATCTGAAAGAAATTCAGATAAAATGATTACAATCAAAATTGGACAATACGGTGAACTTGAATTATATGAAACAGATAGAACCCCAGAAAACAAATTTGTATCAAGACAAATGGAAACAGAAGGAAGAGAAGATTATAGTGGTAATAGCAAAGTTCTTAGAGATAGTATGGATAAAGCAAAAACATTAGACAATATGGGCGAAACTATTGAAATAATGATGAAACTTGGCGTAGAAGTAAAAAAACATCCAGAAATATATAAAATCACAAGAGCAGAAATGGAAAGTATGCTTGATGAATTAAGAACGCAATATGACTTAACACAATCAGATCTAGAGGATTTATGCCAATCTGTTGCTAATAATTTAAGTGAAGAAAATAGAACATTAAGAATTATATTAGATACAGCAAGAAGACAATTAGAACAAGAAAAACGTTCACAAATTGAAATGTCACAAGGAGAAGATGAAGGATATACACCGGGTGATGCAGCATATGACAAAAGATTTGGAGACAGACAAAGAGCATAGTATATAAAGCAAAAAAGACGATCAAAGTTAAATGATAACAGAGTTAATAACTGATTTAGTTATTAACTCTGTTTTACTATACATGAAAGTATTTTAAACATTCAGTAAGAGCATTTTCACTAAAGATACAATCACCAAATTCTTTTAGTTTGCTTTCGAAAATTGATGATTCACTAACAAAAGATCCAAATTCAACAATAGAAGCACAAAATTTTTTTGATATAAGTTCAGTAAGAAAACTCGAAGCAAAGTCTTTAGTTTTAATATCAGTAAAATTAAGAGACTCATCAGATGAGTAAATATCAAAATCTGAAATTATAAAGTAATATTTGTCACAATATAAGTATAATGAAATCTTAGTTGAAAAGCTTTCTATGTAGAATATTAGATTATGGTTTAGTTTGTTAAGATAATTACAAAAATCACAAAACAAATCAAAAGTAGAAAAAGAATAGATAGAGTTTCTAAAATTCAGTGAAGGAACTTTTCTTTTGAATCTTAATCGTTTTTGAGTTGGAAAAGTAGAAACGCTCTCATAGTCTGGTAAAAATCTTGTGATTGTGAGAATAAAACCACCGTCAGAAACAGAAATAGCTTCAATTATAATTTTACAATTATTAGTACAAAAACCGATCTCTTTTTCAACTATATCTAATATATCTGAAAAAATTGCTTGAGACTTTGGAGTATTGGTTAAAAATGTATGCAAATCAATGTTTTTTTCTTTTATATCATCTGCATTTAAAATAATTTTTATCTTATTTTCAGTTAACCTTTCGATTTTCATACGATAACCTCCTGTAAGGATATAAGTAGTTCTATATTAATTATACAACCAAATATTAATAGAATAAATGCAAAAAATATGGAAGCATTTACAGTTATTATATGAAATGGAAAATAAAAGTGTGTTAGTATATTAACTTTTTTTTATTACCTCTTGAAAAATAATATGCTTACATATATAATAATACATAATTATGTAATAAAATTGTAACAAAAGAGTAATAAAAGGAGTGAAACACTGATGGCCGTAAGAGATAAGAATTTTTGGATATTAATTATATTTCTATTAGCAGGACTAGTAATTGGTGGATTATTAGGGGATTTGGCAGGAAAAGTTGATTCACTTTGGTGGCTAGGATATGGACAAGAATTTGGACTTAAAAATCCTATAGAACTTGACCTAAATGTTTTAAAAGTTACATTTGGATTATTAATCAAAATCAATATAGCTAGTATTGTTGGAATGGTACTTGCAATATTTATATATAGGAAAGTGTAAATTATTGCATAAATTAAAGCTATAAATGCTAGAATATAAAGGGAATAAAGGGAAAAAAGAGAGCAGAAAGGAATATCTATGCAAACAAAGATGAAGGAATTACCTTTGTGCGAAAGACCATATGAAAAACTGGAAATGTATGGCGAGGAGACTTTGTCAAATGCAGAACTTCTAGCAATTATAATAAAAACAGGAACAAAAAATGAAACAGCATTAGGATTAGCACAGAAAGTCTTAAATTTAAACGAAAACACAAGTACACAAGGACTTAAGTTTTTACAAGAAATAAGTTTAAATGAACTAACAAAAATAAAAGGAATAGGCAAGGTAAAAGCAATTGAGCTTAAAGCAGTAGCAGAGCTTACTAAAAGAATGTCTGAGCCTATAAATATAAGAAAATACAAAATTAAAACTCCAGAAGATATAGCAAATTTATTAATGGAAAAAATGAGATTTGAAAAAAGAGAAACAGCTAAAGCTATTCTACTAAATGCTAAAAATGAAGTGTTAAGAATAGTTGACATATCCTATGGAGGAACAAATTTTGCAATTATAGAGCCTAAAGAAGTTATTTCAGAGGCAATAAAAATGCAAGCACCAAAGATAATTATAAGTCATAACCATCCTAGTGGTGATCCAACCCCTAGCAAGCAGGATTTTATATTTACAGACAGAATAATAGAAGCTTGTGAACTTATGGGAATTGAACTACTGGATCATATAGTGATTGGAGATGGCTGTTACGAGAGTATTTTTAGAATAAAAAAGAGGAGTTTTTAATGGGTGCAAATAGGTTTTTTAAGAAAAATGATATAGGAATAGATTTAGGAACATCAAACATTTTAGTTGCTTTACAGGGGAAGGGAATTGTTGTAAATGAACCATCAGTAGTAGCATTAAAAAAAGATAGCAATATAGAAATTGCTTATCGGAAGTGAAGCAAAAGAAATGATAGGAAGAACTCCTGAAAGTATAAATGCTATAAAACCACTAATGGGTGGAGTTATAGCAGACTGTGTTGCTACTAATATATTATTACAAAAAGTAATGGGAAAAGTTTATAAAAGACATAAAATAAGAAAACCAAGAGTAATTGTTGGTGTCCCATCTGGTATAACAGAAGTTGAAGAAAGAGCAGTTGAAGAAGTAGTTTTGCAAGCAGGAGCAAGAGAAGTGTACTTAATAGAAGAACCAATGGCAGCAGCAATTGGAGCTGGAATTAAAGTTGCAGAACCTTCTGGAAATATTATAGTTGATATGGGTGGAGGAACAACAGAAGTTGCTGTTATTTCACTTGGAGGAATAGTATTAAGTAACTCAATAAGGCTTGCAGGAGACAACCTTGATGAGGATATAGTTAACTATGTAAAGAGAAAATATAATATGGCAATAGGATCAAAAACAGCTGAAAACATTAAGATAGAACTTGGTTGTGCAACACCTGTAATGTCTGAAAAAAGTATGGAAGTTACAGGAAGAGATTTAGAAAACGGATTACCAAAAACTGTTGTATTAGGCTCAGAAGAAATAAGAATAGCAATCGAAAATTCACTTTCAGAAATAATTGAAGTAATAAAATTAACACTTGAAAAAACACCACCTGAATTATCATCAGATCTTATGGCACAGGGAATTGTGCTAACAGGTGGAGGAGCATTAATAGAAAATTTTGATCAATTAATTAGCACAAAAACAGGAATTCCAGTACATGTTTCTGAAAATCCTTTAGAAGATGTAGTAAATGGAACGCAAAAAGCTTTATCAAATATAGAAAAACTAAAGAATGTTTTGAAAAATAAACACAAAAATAAATAAGAGGTGTGAAAAAGAATGAACAAGAAAAAAAGTGGTGTTCTTGGCGTTGTAATAACAATAATTATACTAATAATACTAGTATTCTTATCAAATGTTAATGCAGATAAATTATCATATATAGAAAATGTATGTAACAGTCTAGTAATGCCAGTTCAAAATGGAATTACATATATCAAAAACAAATTTAAAGGTAATTCTACATTCTTTTCAGATATGAAAACATTACAAGAAGAAAACCAAAGATTACAAGAAGAAAACTCAAAATTAGAGCAAAATCTTAGAGAATTAGAGATAATTAAAGCTGAAAATTCAACTTTAAAAGAATACTTAGGTCTAACAGAAAAGTATGAAGGATTTTCAACAATACCAGCTTATATAATAAGCCGTGAAATAAGCAATTATAGTAGTGTATTTGTAATAAATGCTGGCTCTGATGATGGAGTTAAAGTAAATATGACTGTTATTGCAGATAAAGGCTTAGTAGGGCATGTTATTTCAGTAACAAATAAAACAGCAAAAGTACAAACAATTATAGATTCAGCAAGTAACGTAAGTGCTAAAATCAATACTTCAAATGAAAGTATTTCTTGCAAGGGAATGTTAAATTCAAAAACATTGCAAGCAACTCTTATTCCAAATGATGCAGAATTGATAACTGGAGAAAGCATTGAAACATCTGGAATGGGTGGAATATATCAAAAAGGAATTCATATAGGAACAATAAAGAAAATAGTTTCAACTAATAATATTCTAGATAGATATTTAGTAATTGAACCAGCAGTTGATTTTGATAAAGTTGAAACTGTACTTGTAATTAATGAGTAATCTTTTTTGAAAGGGAGAATACAATGAAAAATCTAATAGTAGCAATAGTTTCATTTATTGTATTTCTAATTATATATTTCTTACAAATAAACTTTTTTACATGGTTTAATATAGCAGGAATAAAGCCTAATTTATTTGTAATGTTAGTACTGTTTCTTGGATTATATACAGGTGAGAGAAATGGCTTGTTTTCAGGAATAGTTTATGGATTGTTTATAGATATAACAATGGGAAGAAATATAGGAATATCTGCTATAATGCTAGGTATTGTAGGATTACTTGGCGGATATTTTGATAAAAACTTTTCTAAAGATAGTCGTATTATTATAATTGCAATGGTATTAGGATCAACTCTATTATTTGAACTTGGTACTTATATGCTAAATGCGTTTATTCTAAACTATACAATAGAAGTATTAGCATTCATAAAAATAATATTAATAGAAATGTTGTTTAATATGCTATTAACTATAATTCTTTATCCACTTATGCAAAGAGTTGGATATACTTTAGAAAATATGTATAAATCATCACAAGTATTAACAAGATATTTTTAAATTGAGGGAAAAAATGAGAAAAAAAGAACCAAATATCAATTTACGATATAATATTTTAAGTGTAATTGTATATATAATTGGCGTAATGTTTCTAATAAGATTGTTTTCACTCCAAATAGTTCATGGTAAAGAATATAGAGAAACATCTAATACAAGATTATCAAGAGAAACAACGTTAAAAGCAGCAAGAGGGAATATCTTAGACAGATCACGGAAATGTTTTAGCGCGGAACGCATATGGGATTTGGACTAGAGTTTTACAAAAGTAAGATTGATACACAGTCATTAAATGATACAATCTTGAGAATAATAACAGCATTAGAAGAAAGAAATGAAAACTATTTAGATACTTTCCCAATAAGAATAAATCCATTCCAATTTACATTTGATAATCAAGAGCAAGAATTTGCTTGGAAAGATAAATTTAACATTGATAGAAATACATCTGCAGAAGACTGCTTTTATATATTCCAAGAAAAATACAAAATAAGAAATGAATATATAGAGGACATAAGAAAAATAATAACAGTTAGATATAGAATTGAAACAGAAGGATACAGTTCAACTAAATGTATAAAACTTGCAACTGATATAAGTAGAGATACAGCGATGATGTTTAAGGAAAGAAATGTAGACTTTCCTGGTATCAATGTTACAGTTGATGCAATTAGAGAATATAAAAATCATGAACTTGCGTCTCATATAATTGGATATATCGGAGTCATAGGCCATGACGATTATGAAGCTAACAAAGATGCTGGATACTCAATGAGTGATTATATTGGTCAAACAGGTATAGAATACTCTTTTGAAAAATACTTAAAGGGAACAGATGGTGTTAAACAAATAGATATGGCAGTTGATGGAACTGTAAACGATGAATACGTTGTTGAAGAAGCAATAGGAGGTTCGGATGTAGTTCTAACAATAGACGCCAACTTACAAAATGTAGCTGAAAATGAATTAGAAAAAGCAGTTATAGGTCTTCAAAATGGAGAATATAATCATGAAGCATATAATTCAACATGGGGAGCAGTTGTTGTAATGGATGTTCATAATGGGGAAATCCTTGCAATGGCAAGCTATCCAGACTATGATCCTAACATATTTGTTGGAGGAATAAGCCAAAACGATTGGGAATATGTAACTAATGGTAAGAAATTATATAATAATGCTATACAAGGTTCATCAGCTCCAGGTTCTACATTCAAAATGGTTACAGGTATAGCTGCTTTAGAAACAGGAAATGTTACAGCAGATGAAAAAATAAATGATGTTGGTGTATATAGAAAAGCACATAATCCAGTTTGTTGGATATATACAAGTAATGGTTATGGACATGGATATTTAAATATAGTTCATGCATTAGAAAGATCTTGTAACTATTTCTTCTATGAAATGGGTAACAGAATAGGAATTGATACTTTAGAGAAGTATGCTAAATACTTTGGATTAGGTTTAAAAACAGGAGTAGAACTTCCAAGCGAAACAGCAGGTACAGTAGCAGGAAGATCTCAATCTGAAAAAGATGGAGAAGAGTGGTCTTTAGGAAGTACACTATCTGCAGCAATTGGTCAAAGTTATAATAACTTTTCACCAATTCAAATGGCTAAATATACTGCAATGGTTGCAAATGGTGGAAACAAGATAAAACCAACAATAGTTAGAACAATATTTAATAGTGATGGTACAGAAGTTTCAAGAGAAGAAATAGATAAATATATTAAAGAAAGATTAAATCTTCCTGATGATAATACTGAAGATTTGGATATATCAGAAGATAATATAGATACAATAAAACAAGGAATGAAACTTGTTACAAATTCACCAGGTGGTACAGCATATTCAATTTTTAAAGATTTCAATGTGACTGTTGCGGGTAAAACAGGTTCTGCACAAGCAGGAAATGTTACAAATGGATGGTTTGTTGGATTTGCTCCATATAATGATCCAGAAATAGCAGTTGCCGTTTTAATAGAAGATGGAGCTAATGGTGGAGCAACAGGAACAGTTGCAAGAGAAGTAATAGCACAATATTTTGGAATGAACTCAACTGATGTTCAAGAAGATGTAACAGCTCTTCCTACAATAGAAATGCAAAGATAAAAACAATTAATTATTTAAGAAAAGAGGCAAAATAAAGTAATGAGAAATTGTACAGTTATAACAATAGGCACAAAAGAAATAAAAATTAAAGTAGATGAAAAAGCAACACATGTTGAATTAATGGAATCTTTAAAAAAGAAAATGAATAAAATTAAAGACATTTATGAAGATGAAAAACTACCAATCAGATTTGCAGGAAAAATTTTAAGAATAAAGGAAATGGAAGAAGTAGAGGAATTAATTCATAAAAACATAGAAACTAGAGTTATATTTGATAGCCCAAAAGCATTAGGACTTCATGAAATAAAGAAAACATTTACAATGGAATTAGAGAGTTCTGATACTAAATTTCATAAAGGATCAATAAGATCAGGAATGAAATTAGAATATGAAGGAAGCTTAGTAATATTAGGAGACGTAAATGGTGGAGCAGAAGTAATAGCAGGTGATAATATTATTGTAATAGGTACTTTAAGAGGATTAGCACATGCAGGCGCAAAAGGTAATAAGAAATGCATTATAGCCGCATCTTGTATAGAAGCTCCTCAACTAAGGATAGCAAATATAGTTAAAGAAGTAGATAGAGAAGAATATGAAAATGCTATTACAAGAAAAAGATATGCTTATGTTGAAGAAAGTCAAAGTGAAACAGAAGGAGAAACCAACGAAGCACAAATAGTATTAGAATAAGAAATTTAAGTAGATATTAATGAAAAAAACAGGTGGAAGCCTGTTTTTTGTTTAGCTAAAAAGAAGCATAACTAATGAACTAATTAATAAGTAATCACAATTGTCTTGTGAAAACAAATAAAGAGCAAGAGAGATGATTAAAAAATCTTCATATGTAAAATGAAAACCTAACAAATTGATGCTACCATTTTCTGGAAAATGCAACATAGAAAAAATATTAGGGAAATAAGAACTTCCGTTAAAAAATACTTTTCCATTACACGAATCACTCATGACTTATCACCACCAGAACTACTAAGAAAATCAATGATTTGCGCCATTTTTAACATGTTGATATATTGCTCGATTTTTTTCTTTCTTGAATCTTTTAGATAAGGTTCTAAAGAACGTAATAGATTTGTTCTTGGATCATTTTTTTCACCATTAATTTTATTCATAATATTTTGTAATTTCATAAATGTTTCAAAGTCAAAATTAAAAGAATTATTATCAGATGTGGTGGAGGAATTTTGAGAAGATGAATTTGATTCATGACTTTCATTATTTGAAGAATCAGAAGAATTTGAAAAACTATTAAACATATTCTTAATACTATCTGGAACTTCACCATTTTCCATCATCTGATTAAATTTGTTAAAAAGTTCAGAAAAATTATCTTGCTCCAAAATCCTTAAAACTCCTCTCGTATTATTTTTTATTTTCAAAATCTCGCTTATTTTTCAGTATTTCTTGTGCTTTTGCCATTCCTTGTTCTAATTGATTTTTATCCATTTTTGACAGTATTTCTATCATTTTTTGCATATCAAGGTTGTTATTTGTACTATTTACATTATTTTTATTAAAGTTTTTATTAAAATTAACCATTTTTTCCTCCCAAATTAATAAAAATTATTCATCACATATAATTATTTTTATGCTTTGATAATATAGAATATGTGAAATTTAGAAATTTGTTTCAAAAATAAAAAAAATAAGAAATGTCTACGGAAATAAAAGATTGGAGAAAAAAGCTGAAATTTCAAGGAAAATGTCATAAAAATTTAACAAAAATGACATAAAAAACTCGCAAATTAGCTTCCGTAAAGGGGTATTTCCTATGTAAAGATATAGCTGGTTGAAAAACATATCAAAAAATGCAAAAATATAATAAATTAATTATGTAATATAAATTTACATAAAAAATGTCAAAAAAACGACAAAAGACTTGAAAAATATGCAAAAATGAGTTATAATAAAAAGGATTAGGGGAATATTATGCCTTTTTATGTTAAAGAAGGAAATTCAAAAAAAGTATTCCAAAACGGCTTAACGAAGCCAAAGCTACATAACGTGTAGCAATTTAAAAAGTTTACAATTTATTTTTAATTATATTTTAATCATAAGAGCTTTAATACGAAAGTATTAAAATGAGAAAGGAGCAAATATTATGAAAGGATTAAAATCAAAGATACTAATAGTTTTATTAGTAGCAGTAGCTATGATTATGGGTTATCAACTTGTTTCACAAGCACAACTTGGAAAAAAATATTATAACCCAGGAGCTGTTTGGGCACCAGTTCATACAGGAGGACTAGAGTTATACTGTAGAGAGCACAATGTATCTTTTATGCATACACCATATTGGGTGTGTAGACATGAAAGAGACCTTAAAGCTAATAATGAATATGGTATGGCCTTCCTATTTAATTATGGCTCAGGAGGAAGATGGGGAGACAGACAGTACTGGGCATGGTACCAAAGTGGTTCCGTAGCAGGTAGTTATACTATAGGTTACAATACAAATTATAAAGCATTGTTTGATACCAATAAAGATTTGGGGTTAAGACTTATAGAAACTACTAATATTATACCGGAAGGCATTTCTGCTGATAATACTGACTATGATAAACTTTGGAAAGATCCTACCTTTTATATGATAGATGAAATGCCAGAAATATTTGGTAAAGATAAAACAGATATTTCTATTGAAGAATATAGATATATATATGAATTACAAGATTTATTTAAATATATGTCTGATAGAAAAGCAAAAGGATTAGAAACAACTGTTGAAGATTTAAATGAATATATTAAAGGTGTAAGTACTGTAGAAAATATTATGGCTCCTGTATATGGAGAAAATATAAAATCATCAGAATTAGGTCAAAGACAAGAAAAAACAGACTATTTTGGTAACAAATACTACATTTTTAATAAAGATGGAAATACATTATTTACATATGATTACAATTATAATTCTGATGATGATACATTTGAATATGTATATTATTTAGATAGTAATAATTCTAATATCATAAAATTTGGTAATGAGATTTATTTAGGAGAAAAGACAGAAGTTACAGCAGAATTATTATCAAAGGTATATATGCAAAATATTGCTCAATGGACAATTGATTTTATCTGGGCAGGAGATGATAATACACATGATCCAAGAGCAGTAGCAATTAGTAATGAAACAATTAGTTACTTAAAGAGTAATTGGGGATTTACTGATGATGATCTTGCAGATATTAAAGAATTAAGACAACTTTTAAAACAGTTCGATACAAATTATAAACCGGAAACATATGATCCATCATCTAATACATATAATCCAGAAAGTCTAAAAATTGACGCTAATATTGATGTTATAATTGATAAATTACATGAATTTAATGAAAATAAACGTCAAGAAAATGCAAGAGAAAATCAATATACATTACAAGCTGAAAAGAATTTGGAAGCTGCATTACAAGTAAAAGATATGGATGATGTAGTTGAAGTAGCAATAATGCTATTTGAAGATCCAACTTGGCAAATGGGTGCTAGAGGATATAACTATTATAGAACATATGGAAATAATCCAGCAAATCAAGTTAATCAATTGTTTAATGCAAATACTGTATCTGGAAATAGAACTTTATGGGGAGTTAATCCATGTATAGATTATTTAAAAAGAACAGATATAGATTCAACAACAAAAATGGAAACAGTAATAGCAAATCATTATGGATTATATACTTTAGCAACACAAAGAGCAAATTTACTACAAGATTTAGTTTTATATGCAAATAGAAGTAATGCTGAAGAACAAAACGCTACATATGACCATGTAAATACTGTTGAATATAAAGAAAAGTTATCAAATGAAACATTACAATTATATATAGATTTATTCAATGGAACAGCAAATAGAAGTCAATTACTTGCAAGATTAACACAATATGAACAATTAAGTATTGCATTAACAGGTAAAGATATTAATTATAGTAATCTAAAATTAATTTACGATGAATATAATAAAAAAATGTATGATTGCTTAAGTAAAATAGAAAATACAACATCTTTTAATATTAATGGTGGAGAGAAGAAATATGTTGCTAATGGTTCAGCATATAATATGGCCAAAGTATATCAAAAGATAATGACAGGTGGATTCTTTGAACAATGGAAAAATGAATTTAGTATAGTTGGAAATAATAATATAGCAATTGATTCTGTAAATGATAATTATATTATTGGACCATTAACTATGAATTATGTAACAGTTCAATTGTCTGTAAATGGCTATGGAAAAAATCCAATAACTGTATTTGGTATAGGAAATGATTATTCAATAAAATGTGGAGATAAAGATATAGATGCAAGCTTATTATTTGATTCACAAAGTAGTGATAAAAAGTTACCAAGTAGTGGTGAACCTTTCTATATTGTAATTAACGCAAGCAATGGATTTAGGTTAAAAGAAAATGATAATATAACATTTACAGTAGAAAGTAAAAGACTAGAATTAGAAAGTGGTATATTACACTTCTTATATGGTGCTAGTGATCCTGATAATTCAAACCAAAATGTAACAGGATATAATGGAGTTACTGGATATGAAAGTTGGAATTCACGTTCACCTCAAAGATTATGGACAGGTAGTTCAAATTTCAAAGAAATTACAGAACCAATGACATGGCAAGGTAATGCTGGTAATGTTGATATTACATTAATTAAGGAAAAAGCAGAAGTACAAGAAGATGGAACAATAGCATTAACAGATAGATTACAAGGTGCTAAATTTACTGCAGTTGCAGTTTATACAAAAGCAGGAGATGATACAGAATATTACTTTAGTTCAAAAGATTTATTTAAAACAAGAATTACAAATGAAGGTACACCTGAAGCTGCTGGAAATAAAGAAATTTGGGCTGACTTAGATATATTAGGAAATTCAAATGAAAATCAAAATATGGGTGACTTCTTGGACATGGTTTCTCATATGAAGAATACAGGTAAATCACCTGAATCATATGTATGGACAACAGATGAAAATGGTAAAATATACTTTGGTGATATACCAGTACAATTTGCTAATAATCAAGATGTATATACATTTAAGAAGCTTGTTGTAAAAGAAGTTCAAGCACCAGATGGTTATGAAACACAAACTCTTGCTGTAAAAGATGGTTCATTGGTAGATTATTCAAATAACGGATGCGAGATTATCTATAATGGTGAAACTGATAGTATTGAACAAAAATTTGGAAACAAACAAATCACTCCAAAACCATATGATATCAGAATTAAAAAGGTAAATGATAGTGGAGAGCCAATTGAAGGAATAGCATTTATTTATTTTATATTTAATTATGACACCGGTGACATGGATATGGGCAGAGTTATAACAGATGCAAATGGTATTGCAAAAATTCATACTGAGTTAAATGGTGATTTATTAGAGTTAGAGATTCATGAAGATGAAGAAAGTTCAACAGCAGAAGATATTAGCAAATATAGAATGTTTAAAAAATTAAGATTAGTTTATTCAGCTAAAACAACTAGTGATACTCAAGAAACAGCAGATGTTACACCTATAAATAGTGATAGTGATAGAGCTAAAGAATTAGGATATGATACTGGTTATGAATTCAGAAATGGAATTGTATCTATAGTTACTGACAATAATACAACATTACACGGAACAGAAGCTGAACAATATATAAAATATAACGAAGATCATAATGAATATGATTATGAAGTAATAAATGATGAAGAAAAAACATATACATTAGAATTATTAAAATATGATGAATTTGGTAGAAATACTAATGCTCTTGATGGAACACAATTTATTGCAATTGTAGCATGTAGGAAAACAGAAGATGGTAAATATGTTTCAGTAGGATCTAGTACTCAAACAATAACAGATGGTAAAATAACTCTTGATAACTTAGATGTTTATGGTGATGAGATTACTGTATCTTTACAAGAAGTAAAAACTATTAAAGGTTACAAAACTACTTTAACAGAGATGACACCAGTACTTACATATAGTATGCACCAAAACAAAAATGGTGATGGAAAGATTGTTGTTGAAGGAAAAATAGACACTTCTAAATTAGATAAAGCTAAATTAGATCCAAATGGAGTATTGGCAAATAAAAAAATTGATATAGCAAAAATTACGCCTGATAATGATAGTGCGAAAGTAACACTAAATTTAGGTGTTGTTAATAATGCCGCTGATTATTCATTAGTATTCAGAAAAACAGATGAAAATGGAAATCCAATCACTGATGTTACATTTGACTTAAAAGATCAAGATGGAAATTTAATTGATTCAGATACATCAGATTCAAATGGATATATGCAATTTGATGGATTAACAAAAACATCTAAAGATGAAAATGATGAAATTACAGTGAACTTATATGAAGTAAGCACAGCACAAGGTTATGAATTCAAAAAGGATATACCTTACGTTATTAAATACATATATATACCAAGTAATCATGAAATAATAACAGATGAAACAACTGGAGAACAAACAGAATTAAATAAACTTGTTATTAAATCAATTACATTTGACGGTAAAGATGTAATGAAAAAAGGAACTGAGGAAAAATTAATTCCTGATGAAGGAAAAGTATTATTAAGTGATAACTTAGAATTTAACTTCACAAAACAAGAAGGAACAGATGCTAATGAAGGAGCAGAATTCTTCTCAATTCCAAATGAAGCAACAGCATACAATGTTGAATTTACTAAAATAGACGAAAAAACTAAAAAACCAATTAAAGGAATAACATTCAAAACTTCAATTATTGCTATAAAAGAAGCTAAATATAGTGATGATGGCGGTTCAGTAATATTAGAATACGCTAAAGCAGAAAAAACTAACGAAAATGGTGAAAAAGAGCTTGTAGATGTTAAAGGAAATGAATTTATATTTACAACATCTGATGATGGAAAAATCGTTATTCCAAATGTTAAAGATTATAATAATACATTATATCTAAATTATGGAACTGGTAAGGTAGAAGAAGAAACTGGTAATATAAAATATGGACATTATTATCTAGTATTAGAAGAAATTGATAATGAAAATGCAAATAATGATTACCAATTAATAGATAAAACAATAGTATTAGAGTATACAATTAAACCAGGTGATTCTGGAATTAGCTGGGGAAATAATGCAATTGTTGTTGAAGATAATAGTTTAAAAGAACTAATAGTAACAGCACTTGAAAATGGAACAGAAAGAAAGTTATCTGTTATCAATGAAAAAGTAACAAGATATGTTAGAGAAGATGGAGAAATTAAAATACCAACAATTAAAGATAATCACTTTACAACAATTACAGTTAATAGTGATAGTGAATTAACAATTGATAACAGCAAAAAGCCATATTCAATTAAGATAGTAAAAACTGATAGCTTAGGAAATGAAATGGCAGGAGTTCCTTTCAAAGCATTAGTATTCAAAAATTTGACAGGAGAAAAAACAGCTGAATATATTGGAACTACAGATAGTAATGGTGAAATATTACTTGATGGAATAGATATATACAGTACACCTGAAGAAATAGAAGAAAATAGAGAGAGATTAACACTTGTTTTAAATGAAACAGTACCAGAAGGACATAAATGGTATAATGCTGATCCATTAACACATGAAGTAGAATATATTATAGATTTCAAAAAATTCAGTGCAAATGAGCCATTAGAATTAATGACAAGAGGAAGCGCTTGGGCTAATTTAAGAAACGAAGAAGGCAAAAAATATGGAGAAATTAGATTAGCAGATAATTTGAATTTCTTAGTAGAAAATGATGAAATTAAAGCAAACATCAATAATACAATAACATATGATATGTCAATAGGAAAAATATTAAGAACAGCTGAAGGTGATAAGCCAATAAATGAAGGTATTACATTTACAGGTAAAATTGGTGATATAAATGTTGATGTAGATTTCAAAAATGGAACAATTACAGCTAAAGACATTGAAGTTACAGCTGATACACGTAATAAAGTTATAGGTACAGGAATTAAACTTGTTTTAACAGAAAAATTAACTCCAGGATTAAAACAAATTGGGCCAGTTACAATAGTATATAATGCAAGCCTTGAAGTTGATGACAAGGGATATCAAAAAGTTACAACAACAATTACAGGGTTTGAATATGCTGGACGTTCATATACAGCAGCTGAAGAAGGTACTGTAATAGAAAATGTAATTGAAGCTAATAATGGTAAATACTTCTTAATAAATACACCAACAACAACAGAACTTGTATTACACAAAGTTAGAAAACAAGTTCAAGAAGATGGAACAATCAAATTAGTTCCAGTGCCTGGAATTAAATTCACAGGTAAAGTTGTAAAAGATAATGGTCAAGAAGTACCATATACAGCTACAACTGGTGAAGATGGAAGAGCTGTTATAGATATTGATAGTAGCTATACAGGAACTAACATTCAAGTAAAAATTGATAAAGAAGAATGGGATGAAGGTGTAGAGCATTCATTTGAACTAAAATTTATGGATGATATAACGATATCTGGAATTACAGTCTACACAGAAGGACAATCTAATGAATTATATGTATCATATGCAAATGCTAGTGTTGATGATGCTCATAAAGATAAAGTAAGATTTAATAATGGAATAGCTGAAATAATAGTTGAAAACGAAACTATTACATATAACTATGACTTATTAAAAACAAATGCATTAAAAACTCAAAACAATAATGCTTTAGTATTACCAGGAATCACATTCAAATTCTACTTAAAAGATGAAGGTGAAGCAGATCCTGTAAATCCAATTGTAACTTTAGATACAGCAACAGATGGAATAATTACAGTTTCAAATATTGAAAAATTCGGAAATCAAGTATTAATTCTTGAAGAAGTTAAAGGACCAAATCTAGAACATTTAAATGCATTAGAAGGTAAAGCAAAGATTCATTATAATGCAAGCCTAGACGAAAATGGTAATGTTATTAAAACATTAAAAGACGAAATCGAATATACAAATGAAAATGATACTGGAAAAGTTGAAGCATTAAGAATAATTATAGATGAAGAAGGAAATACAACATATGTTAAAGCAGAAGTTGGAGAAACATTTGACTTCATAAATGTTGCTAATACAAACGAATATAATATTGTATTACACAAAGTTATGAGAATAAATGGAAGTTTACAAGAAATTAACCCTAATGATAAAATTACATTTAAAGGAATTGTAACAACAGATACTAGTCTAAAAATTAATGACCAATTATTAACAGATATACTTAATGAAGAAAGTGATGTTAATATTTCATTTGATGATTTTAAAGATAATTATACGAACTTCCAAGATAATGCTAAAGTGTATACATTTGAGGAAGAAACAAAATCAGCTGAAGTTGGAGAAGTTATACTTGAAAACATGGCATTATATGGAGACGTTTATGTATACTTTATAGAAGAAGCACCAAATTCAATGAAACAATATGATGGGGTATTTGCAGTTAAATTCAATACAAGTATGAGTAGTGCTGCAACAGAAGTTATAACAAATGTTGAGGAACATGATTTAGTTGCAACTAAAGAACCAGAATCACAAGATGTTAAATTGAAAATTATTAATGATGCTAAGCCATATGAAATTCAAATAACAAAGATTGATGAAGAAACTAAAAAAGCAGTACAAACGTATGCAGGTGCTAAATTCAACTTTACGTTAAAAGAAAAAGTAGAAGAAGATGGAAAAGTTATCACAAAAATAGCTGAAAAAGTTACAGTATCATTTGATTCTGATGGAAAAATTATTGAAACAGAATTTGGAAAATTAATAGTAGATGCTAAACTTGTAGATAAATCTAAAGTAATAGATGGAGAAACAATTAATTATCAATGTTTAGTACTTGAAATCAACAAATATGGAAACTTAGAATTAGAAATTGATGAAGAGAAAGCTCCAATGCATTACTTAGATCCTGATAAGCAAATTACAATTGCTTATAAAGCAGAACCTGGAAAATTATCTGATATTACTATACCAGGAATTCAAGATGAACCTTATACAATTGAATTAGGAGAAGAAGTTGCTGAATTAGTATTACCATTTGATTTACCAAATAAAGCAGTACCATACGATATAGATTTATATAAAGTAGTAGAAAACAATATAAGTCCAAATGGTATAGAATTTACAGTTTACATGTTTGATAAAGACGGTCATAGAATTATGAGTGATATTACTAGTAAATATCTAGTAGAAAATGGACCATTCAAAATCGAGAACATTAATCAAGATACAGAATTCTATATGGCCATCGAAGAAATCAAAGTTCCAGCAGGAGTTTATAAACTTGAAGGAATTAATGTATTACATGTAACACGTGAACCTATTGGAGTTGACGGTAATGGAAATAAAACAAATGAAAAGAAAACAAATGTAGAATTTGTTGGTATTGCAAGTGGTTATGGAGATAAATTAGAGTCAATCAATACTCTATTTGATTCAACATCTGAACAAGCTTTAGAAAATGCTAAACATTTCACATGGAATGATGAAGATCAACTATTAACTATAGCAAACGATGCTCAACAAGCCTACCCATTACTACTTAAGAAATTAGATGATGATGGAAATCCATATAATGGAGCTGAATTTGATATATACTTAACAGATGAAGAGGATAATCCATTAATAGATAGCTCAAAGAATAAATTACCAGCAGAAAATAGTTATAAGAAAGCTGGAACAGCAAATACTTATGTAACAAATGTATATACAGACAATGATGGAAACAGATATGAGGGTATGATAGATTTCGGAAAATTAGCTATATACAACGAAAAAGATAAGAGACTAAAATTAACAATAGTTGAAAAATTCCCATCTATTATGCAAGAAACATTCGAAAAAATTGAAGTTATTTATAAGGCTGATGGTAAGAATATTAAAATTGAAGAAATGCTAATCTATGTAGAAGGTGCAAAAGGACCATTTAATGGTATGGAAAAGAATAATGTTATAAGTGTTAATGCTAATGGACAAATCGAATTAACAATAACAAACCATAAAAAAGAACCAGTTCCATTAACAATCTATAAAGAATACAAAAAAGATGGTGAAAACAAGAAGATACCATTAACAGGAGCTATTTTTGAAGGCTATGTTGTTGAAGTAGATGAAAATAATAAACAAAAGGCAAATGCAACTAAACAATATTTCAAAGATATTCAAGATTCTAATGGAGACGGATTCTATGAATTAAAAGATTCAAATGGTGAAAACTTCAGAGTTGAAGGCAGAATAGCAGTTCATATTGAAGAAACAACAGCACCTGCTGGATTTGGAAAGATTCCACCTACTACAATCTGGATCGATGTAGATAAGAAAAATGATGGAATTAGTATAAAACATGAGATAAACCCAGAAACACTTGAAAAGAATTCATCTGCAGTAGAAAACGCAATTGTTGATTGGGAAGGTTACAAAAATATATTTGAATTAGTAGATAAACCTTCACTTGATACAGCAATTACATTAAAAGGTTTAGTATGGATTGATAGAAATCTAGAAGCTAAGAGTGAAGAATCTAATGATGGATATACACAATATATAGATGGTTCTAGAATTCGTGGAAAAGGCATCTATGATGAAAGACATGATGCTGTTGTTCCAGGAGTTAAAGTAACAATTCACTATAAAGATAGTGATGAAGTTGTAAAAGACTTAAATGATAAAGCTATAGACACTATAAAAACAACAGCTCAGGGTAAATATGAGTTTACTGGACTTGATCCATTTGAAAAATACTATGTAACATTTGATTGTTCAGAAGTAAAACAAGCAAATTATCGTAAAAATGCAAATATAAATATTCTTGATGGATCAATGGAATTTAAACCAGAAGATTATGAAACATTGCAATATTTAGTATTTGGATTTGGTAAGGATGAAAATAGATTCGAACCATTATGGGATAACATATTAAATAAAGCGGTTGTAAAAGAAGCATGGAGTGTAAACTCAAAAGTAGATGTAAAACAAGATGCAACATCAAATATATCTACAATAATTGATAAATTAAA
>JAEEGL013809701.1_pt1 | contig 40809 bp, 38 predicted proteins | sample 9134231 | NCBI WGS metagenome assembly JAEEGL01 (sample SAMN16246548, study PRJNA631951) | gut metagenome | biome: gut microbiome; feature: rumen; material: fiber-attached | host: Bos | place: Iran: Karaj | collected 2018-10
GAGGGTGATGATGTTGGTGTAGCAGCCGCGCTGGACGTTGAACTCGCCGTTGTCGTCCCAGCCGTGCTCGTCGGCGCCGATGAGGAGCCGCTGCGGGTCGGTGGAAAGGGTGGTTTTGCCGGTGCCGGAAAGACCGAAGAAGATGGCGGTGTTCTTGCCGTCCATATCGGTGTTCGCGGAGCAGTGCATGGCGGCGATTCCCTTAAGCGGGAGGTAGTAGTTCATCATGGAGAACATACCCTTCTTCATCTCGCCGCCGTACCAGGTGTTGATTATGACCTGTTCGCGGCTGGTGACGTTGAAGGCGACGACCGTTTCGGAATTGAGCCCGAGTTCCTTGTAGTTTTCGCATTTCGCCTTGGAGGCGGTGTAGACGAAGAAATCGGGAGTGAAGTTTTCGAGTTCCTCTTTGGTCGGCTTGATGAACATATTTTCGACGAAGTGCGCCTGCCAGGCGACTTCCATAACGAAGCGGATGGCCATGCGGGTGTCTTTGTTGGCGCCGCAGAACGCGTCGACAACGTAGAGCTTCTTGCCGCAGAGTTCGTCCTGCGCAAGCTTTTTGACCTTCGCCCAGACCTCTTCGGACATGGGATGGTTGTCGTTCTTATAGCCCTCGGTGGTCCACCAGACGGTGTCCTTGGAGTTTTCGTCGACGACGATATATTTATCTTTGGGGGAACGGCCGGTGTAGATGCCGGTCATAACGTTGACGGCGCCGAGCTCGGTGAGAACGCCCTTGTCGTACCCTTCGAGAGAAGGATCCATTTCGTCCTTAAAAAGCTGCTCGTAGGAGGGATTGCGGACGATCTCCGTGGTTCCGGTGATGCCGTATTTGGTAAGATCGATTTTTTTCATTCGGATAAAACCCCTTTCATTCTTTTACGTATAGCATTATAGCATAACGCGCGCGCAAAATCAATCGGCAGTGATAACAAGGAAATGCGCTTTTTGGCGAACGCTGTTGTTGTTTTTTTATTAAAGTCCGCCGGCTTCCCCGGTTTCCCCGGCTTCCCCGGTTTCCCCGGTTTCCCCGGTTTCCCCGGCTTCTTCGGCTTCGCCGTCCGTTTCGTCTTCGAAGCGCGTTCCGTCTTCCGGAGGCGGGACTCTGCCGTGCCGCGGTCCGGCTTTGAGCATTTCGTTGAAAAGCCCGAGCGCCGCTTTTTCCGCGCGCTTTCCGAAAAGCTTATGTATCACGCCCATCGCGTATAAACGTCAATCGTCGAAATCAAAATCGAAATCGTCGTCGTCATCGTAGTCGTCGTCGTATTCGTCCGCTTCGATGCCGATCTCGATAAGGCCATCTTTGGGAGCATACGCGACGTAGGCGTAGAATCCGTCGGCGTCGTTCGCTTCGTAGTAAAGCACGCCGTCTTCCTCGCCCTCGTCGGCTTCGACGGTGAATCCGGCGTTCTTCAACTGCTGAGCGTACGCTTTGAAATTTGCCTCCGTGGCGCCGCTTATAAGGATATCGGTGCCGTATTCATCGGTTTCGACCTCGTATCCGGTGCCGAAGTTCGCCTTCGGAAGCTTCGCGGCGATGCCGCCGGTCGGCCAGGTATCGCTGAAATCGACGTTGAGGTCGAGAGATTCTTCCCACCACGATTCGTCGCCCCAGGGATCGTCGCCGAACGAATAATCGCTTTCGACCTTTCCGACAGAAAGCGAGCAGGAGGCGTTCGAATCGGACGTTTTCGCGTACATCAGACTTGCGCGGATCCCTTCGGAATTCGACGCTTCGTAGGAATACATCCCTTCGTCCTTTAATTCCCTCTCGTCGATATCCGCGTTGAAGCCCGCGGCGCGCAGCTTGGCGGCGTACGCCTTCGCGTCTTCATAGGAAACGTCGGTAAATACGGCGGTGAACCCGTGTTCGTCGTTTGAAGAGGCGAGTATGTTGAAGCCGGGAGCCGGGACGTTGGCGGCGTAGCCGGAGGAGGGCCATTTGGTGCTGCCGCCCGGGTTATAGGAAAACGGTACGCCTTGATCGTCGACGCCTTCGATAGTGCCGTCCGGCAGGATGCTGTACCGCGATTTGTCGGCGCCCTCGATCTTAATGCTGCCGTCCACGCCGAAATCGACCTTGCCGCCGTTGGCTTCGATATCCTTGCGGAGCGCTTCGCGTTCCTCGGCGGTGAGAGAATCCGGGTGGAACACCTCGCCCTTCGCGGTGCCGGAGATTATGCCTTCGAGAGTGGTGCGGTTTCCGGACGCGGTGCCTGAAACGGCGCCGGAGCTGCCGCCGGATCCGCTGTTTCCGCAGGCGGCGAGCGAAAGGACGAGCATAAGCGCGATAAAGATAACTGCGAATTTTTTCATTGCCTGTACTCCTTTTTGCAAACGGTTTGTGAATGGTTTATGTAATTATTTTATTCCGTTTTCGTAAAACGCTTTTGAAGCGCGGGCAGTACCCTGCCCAGCAGCGCGCCGTTGAGCGCTCCGGTAACGACAGCCGCCGCAAACAGTACCGGCGCGTAATAAAGCACCGCCGTTCCGTGAAGCAGCGCGCAAGCCGCGGCGAGCTGGCCCGCGTTGTGCGCGACCGCGCCGCAAACGCTTACTCCGGCGCAGCCGAAGAAGCCGGAGCGTTTTATAAGGCACATCACGGCAAGCGAAAGAACGCCGCCGCAGAGACTGTAGATGAACGCGGTGAAGCTGCCGAACGCGAACCACGAAAGCAGTATCCGAGCGAGCGAGACCGCGGCGGCGGGCAGAAAGCCCATTAGATACAGCGCCGCCATTACCGCCAGATTGGCAAGCCCCAGCTTTACCCCGGGGATGCCGAGCGAATCGAACGGGATGAGCAGTTCCACCCAACTGAGTCCGAACGCGAGCGCGACGAACAGCCCGCACAGCGCGAGTTTTGCAGTTCTCTTCATGGCGCTACACCACGAAATCGGCTTCGCCGCCGAGCACGCGCACGACGACCGCGTTGGGGATGCAGATTATCGCTTCCCCGCCCCTGCTTATCGCGCGGTGCGAAACGCAGGTCTTGTTCGGGCAGGTGGAAGAAGCGACGTAAACGGCGCCGTCTTTTATCACCACGGTGCAAAGCCCGTTAACGTCCACGGTTTTTTCCCGCGCAAGCGGAAATCTGCCGAAAACCTCGCCCGAAACGGTTATTTCGCAGATATTCCCCTCCGTGCGGGACGAAGAAACGGCGAAATACGCCGCCGCGCACAGCGCGAGCAGCGCCAGCACGAGCGCGATATCCCTTTTTGCCTGCTTACTCATATTTTTCGAATCCGTCGGTTCGGACGGACGATTTATCCGGCAGTATCCAAAGCGCCTCCGCGCCGCGGCTCTTCGCAAGCGCCTTGCCCTCTTCCAAAGGCATTAAGAACAGCGCCGTGGAAAGCGCGTCCGCCTGCGCCGGGTCGCCGCAGATAACGGTTACCGAACGGTAGCGGTCCGCGGGGAACAGAGTCTCCGGGTCGATTATATGGTGATATCTCACGCCTTCGTATTCGTAGTACCGCTGGTAATCACCGCTGGTCACCACGCTTTCGCCGGAGACGCGGACCTTGGCGTAAATGCCTTCGTCGGGGTCCTGAACGCCGATCACCCATTTGCCGTTCGGCTTTTCGCCGGAGGTAACGACGTTGCCGCCGATATTCAGCGCGAAATCGGTAACGCCCATATCCTTTATTACCTTCGCGGCGAGCCCGGAGGCGTACCCTTTGGCGACCGCGCCGAGATCGAGCTTTAATTCCGGATCGGAAAGGGCGACGATCCCTTCGGGCGAGGCGCTGACTTTTGAAATATCGGTGTGCTCTGACGCTTTGCGAAGCTCCGCCGCGGACGGCACGCCCGTACCCTTCTCGCGGTATTCGTGCCATATGCGAAGCACCGCCCCGAGCGCGATATTCAGTTTTCCTCCGGAAAGCGAATAATATTCCTTTCCGAGCTCGACGAGAGCGCAGAGCTCCGGCACGCCCCGAAGTCCGGTACCGGGGTTTTCGCAGAGCGTACGGACGTTTTTCACGCCGTCGTAGGAATTATAGATATCGAACAGCTTATGCAGACGGAGCAGCTCCGCGTGCATTGCTTCCGCGGCTTTGTTGAACTCCTCTTCGGAATAACAGTAGGCGGTGAACTCTGTCACGGTGTCGAAAACGTCGGTATAAACGACGTTGTACCTTGCTTTTTCGCCGGAGCCGGAGCAGGCGCACAGGCAGAGCGAGCAGAAGGACACGCAGAGAAGCAGCGAGACGAGTTTTTTCATAAGGGGCACCCTTAAATACGTTTTATGATTATCTTCGAAGGGCATTTTTCGGCGCATTTGCCGCAGCCGATACATTTTTCCTGGTCGATAAGCGCAAGGTTGTTTACGACGCGGATCGCGCCGGTCTCGCACACCTTCATACACAGACCGCAGCCGATACACCCATCCGAGCAGGCGCTGCGGACCGATTTGCCCTTGTTGTGCGAGGAGCAGCGGACGACGTACTTTGCGTCGTAGGGGATTATCTCAATAAGATGGTTCGGGCAGACGGCGACGCATTTGCCGCAAGCCCGGCATTTTTCGCCGTCCACGACGGCGAGCCCGTCGACGACGCGGATGGCGTCATAGGGGCAGACGGAGGCGCAGGTGCCGTAGCCGCAGCAGCCGTAGGGGCATTTTTTGGAGCCGTGCCCCGGGGCGAGGAACGCCACGCGGCAATCCTGAGTATCATCGAAATTATAGTTCGCGATGGTCTTGTTGCAGTTGCCGGAACAGCGGACGTAGGCGATCTTTTTTGTGCCCGCGTCTACCGAAACGCCCATTATCTCGCCGATACGGGCGTGGTCGGAAGCGCCGCAAAGACCGGGATCGGCGTTATCGAAAACTATGGCTTTCGCATAGGCGTCGCACCCGGCGTAGCCGCAGGCGCCGCAGTTGGAGCCGGCAAGACATTCGCGGACCTTCGCTTCCCTTTCGTCGGTACGGACTTTGAACTTTTCGGAAAGGAAGCCCAGAGTAACGCCGATTATTATACTTATTACGATTATTACGCCGCAGGCGATAAGGACCGGTACTAACATAACGCTCCCCCTTTCAGAACGAAACGCCCTTGAAGCCGAAGAAGGCGATCGCCATAAGCGCCGCGGTGAGCAGCACTATGGGCATCCCCTTGAACGATTCCGGGATCCTGTTATGCTCGATACGCTCGCGGATGCCCGCCATTATAACTATGGCGACGAGGAACCCGACGGCGGTACCGACCGAGAAAAGCATTGTCTGCCAGAAGCCGAAGCCCTTCTGCGCGCTGTCGATGGCGACGCCGAGCACGGCGCAGTTGGTGGTGATGAGCGGCAGATAAACGCCGAGCGCGTTGTAAAGCGAAGGGATCTTCTTTTTAAGGATTATCTCCACGCTCTGCACCAGCGCGGCTATGATGAGTATGAACACTATCGTGCGCATATACTCCATATCCAGCGTTTTTAACAAAAGCTGATTGATCGCGTAGGTTATCGCGGAGGAAAGCGTTATCACCGCGACGACGGCGGCGCCCATACCGGCGGCCGTGGAGGTCTTCCGCGAGACGCCGAGGAACGGGCAGAGCCCCAGGAAGCGGCTGAGTACCACGTTATCTATAAGCGCGTAGTTGAGTATGCCGAGGAAGAAGGCGGCTATGATGCTCATTTGTCGTTATCCTCCTTTTTTCCGATATGACAGGAGGCGTCCGTGCAGTTCGCACAGTTGCCCGCGCAGAATTTGGAAGGTTCCCTGTTCGTGGCGCTCGGCGCTTTTAATTTGTTCTGCAAAGCGGTGAGGCAGGCGAGCACGAGGAACGCGCCGGGAGCCATTATCATTATCGAAACCGGTTCGAAGCCGTTGGGCATTATGTTGAATCCGAATATGCTTCCGCTGCCCAGCAGCTCGCGGAAGGCGCCGATAAGCGTTAACGCCAGCGTGAAGCCGACGCCCATACCGAGCCCGTCGAAGAACGAGGCGACCGGCGGGTTTTTGGAAGCGTACGCCTCCGCCCTGCCGAGGATTATGCAGTTGACGACGATCAGCGGGATATAAAGCCCCAGCGCGCCGTAGAGCGAGCGGACGTACGCCTGCATAAGCAGGTCCACTATGGTGACGAACGACGCGACGACCACTATGAAGGCGGGCATACGCACCCTGTCGGGGATGAATTTACGCAGCAGGGATATCATAAGGTTGGACATCATAAGCACCGCGCAGGTGGAAAGCCCCATGCCGAGCCCGTTGATAGCCGAGGTGGTGACAGCCAGAGTCGGGCACATACCGAGCATAAGCACGAAGGTGGGGTTTTCTTTTATGATGCCGTTATAAAGCCGTTCGGGTATCTTTTTCATTTGCCCTCACCTCCCGTGATAAGTTTCCGCGCGAACGCGGCGCCGTTGTTCACCGCCTCCAGCACGGCTTTTGTCGTTACGGTAGCGCTGGCGATAGCGTCTATTTCGGCGTCGCCGGGGTTGCCGTTCTTTACGTAGCCGAGCGTTTCGGCGGTCTTGCCCTTGAACTGCGCCGCCCATTCCGGCTTGGTGCAGTTCGCGCCGAGGCCGGACGTTTCGCTCATCGAAGTGACCTTTACCCCGGTTATCGCGCCGGCGTTATCGACGCCGACGGAAAGCACCACGTCGCCGCCGTAGCCGTTGTGCGAAACGGCGGAAACGACGACTCCGATCTGATTTTTATCGCCGTCGAGCGCCGAGTAGCATTGAAGCACCTCCGGGCCGGGATGCTTTTCGTTCCAGTCGGAAACGGTTTTTTCGTCCGCCGGTACGAAATCCTTTGCTTCGGAGAACACCTCGCGGAAGGACGCCATACGTTCCTCCGCCTGCGCTTCGGCGATCTTATCCTTGGTTATCTGGTAGACTAGAGCGAGGCAGAGCGCCGCGACGAGCGTTATCGCGACGAGCGACAGAGTATCTTTGATTATCGATTTTTTCATTTCGCTTTCTTCTCCTTTCTGACACCGAAAGGACGCGGATACGTGAGCTTTTCGATTATCGGCGTGAGCAGGTTGGAAATGATTATCGCGAAGGAAAGCCCTTCGGAAGCGCTGCTGAAGCAGCGGATGAGCGCGGTTATAAGCCCCACCGTTATCCCGAAGATTATCTGCCCCCAGAAGGTAACGGGGGTGGTGGCGTAGTCGGAAGCCATAAACACGGCGCCGACGAGCAGGCCGCCGCCGAGGGCGTGCGCCGCGAGGTAGTTCAAGCTTAACGGATCGCCCTTTATGAGCGTGAACAGCGCGACGAACGCGACCGTGGAGCCGATAACAGTTAACGGAGCGCGCGGGCTGATGACCTTGCGTATGAAGAGATAGAGCGCGCCGATGAGTATTGCGATGACCGAGGTTTCGCCGATGGTGCCGGAATGCGTGCCGATGATAAGGTCGAGTATATTTACCTTTTCACCCGCCCCGGCGAGCATAAGCGGCGTGGCGGAGGAAACTCCGTCGATCACCGGATACTGCGTCATTATGCGCGAGAAGGAGAGCACGAGGAAGCACCTTGCGGCGAGCGCCGGGTTCATGAAGTTCTGCCCTATGCCGCCGAACAGCATTTTGACGACGAGTATGGCGAACACGCTGCCGATGACCGCCACCCACCACGGCGTGGTGGAATAGAGGTTTATGGCGAGTATGAGCCCGGTGACGACGGCGGAAAGGTCGCCGATGGTGATCGGGAGCTTCATTAATTTTTCGTAGAGCCATTCGGTGAACACGCAGGTCGCGGTGCAGACCGCTGCGACGAACAACGCGCGCCAGCCGAAGACGTAGACGCCCACGCCCAGCGCGGGCAGCAGCGCGATTATAACGTCCAGCATTATCGAGGTGGTCGATTCATGCGTGCGTGTATGCGGGGATATCGATACGTTCAGCGTTCTCATTTTTTCACCGCCGCTTTCTTCTTTTCGGCGATAACGTGGTTTTTCGCCATCGTGATGGATTGCGAAAGCCGCCGCTTCGCCGGGCAGACGTAGGTGCAGCAGCCGCAGCCGATGCATTCCAGCCCGTGCAGTTTTTCAAAGGTTTCGTAGTCGCCGACGTCGGCGGCGTTTTTTAACTTTATCGGCATAAGCCGTTCCGGGCAGGTGTTAAGGCATTTGCCGCACCGGATGCAGTCCTGCGGTTCGATATCCGCTTCGTCGTGTATATATGCGAGCACGCAGGAGGTGGTTTTGTTGACCGGAAGATCGAGCTGATAGACCGCCGCGCCCATCATCGGGCCGCCGAAGACTATCTTGCGCGGGTCCTCTTTGAATCCCCCCGCGAACTTTACAAGCTCCTGAATGTTGGTGCCGATGGGCACTTCGATGTTCGACGGGGTGTTGACCGCGTCCCCCGTGACCGTGACCACGCGTTTCGTAAGCGGTTTGCCGAAGGCGACCGCGTCGGCTACGGCGATAAGCGTGGCGAAATTCACCACCACGCAGCCCGCGTCCGCCGGGAGCATTTTCGAATTTATCTTTCGCCCGGTGACCGCGCTTATAAGCATACGCTCGCCGCCCTGGGGGTATTTTTTCTTTAACGGGACGACGGATATATCCGCCTCTCCCGCGCACGCCGATACGACGGCTTTTATTCCCAGCGGCTTGTTGTTCTCGATGCCGAACACGCCCTTTGCGCCGGGGAACAGCGAAAGCAGTATCTTCATCCCGAGCACCGCCTTTTCGGGGCGTTCGAGCATAAGGCGGTAGTCGCAGGTTATGTAGGGTTCGCACTCCGCGCCGTTGCAGATGACGTGATCGATCACCGTGCCGGGCTTAACGGAAAGTTTTACGTGCGTGGGGAACCCCGCGCCGCCCATTCCGACAATGCCCGCGTCCTTAACGGCGGCAATTATCTCCTCCGGCTTCATTTCGCGGTAGTCGCGCTCCCGCCCGTAGCCCTCGCACGGCTCGTACAGCCCGTCGTTTTCAACGGTGACGGACATCGCGAAATCGCCGTTCTGGCATTCGTGCGGGGCGACCGCCTTTACCGTGCCGGAGACCGACGATATGATCGCGGCGGAGACGAAACCGCCCGGCTCCGCGAGCTTCTGCCCGACAAGCACCCTGTCCCCCACGGCGACGCAGGGCGCGGCGGGCGCCCCGATGTGCTGGTTCATAAGAAAGACCAGCTCGCCTTCGGGAAGGTATTCTTTAATGGCGGCGTCGCGCGAAAGCGATTTTCCGTCCTTCGGGTGGACGCCGCCGCGGAAGGTTTTTGCAAACATAAACTGCCCTCCAACGATTAAATAAACTTTATTTTTATAAGTATATAGTATACCACGCTTATAGTACCACAAATTATTGTGAAAATCAATAACAAAAGCGCCTTTTTGCGACAAAAATGCTTATGAAAAAAATACCGCCGGACGCGGCTTCGGCACGCTTCCGGCGGAATATACATTATGTAAACCTGATTCAGACTTTTCCGAGCTTCATCATACCCGAACCGAAGTCAAGCAAGCCGTCTTCGTCGAACTTGAGCTCGTCCCAGGAGGACTGTTCTTCGCCGAACGTTTCGCGGTGTTCGCCGGTATTGTAATAGAACGCGCCCTTTACGAACTTCCATTCGTTTTCGCCGCTGCAGAAGAAGCCGTCGCGGTAATCCTTTATCTCACCCGCTTCGATCGCCTCTTTTACCATTTCCTCGGTCACGCCCTCGGGCAGCTTCATCCACTGTTTTATAAGATGGTCTTCGGTTATCTCCACCTTTACATCGAACGCCCGGAGCTGCGAGCGGACTTCGTCTTCGTCCGTTTCGCCCGCGGCGAGCTTGCGCGCGCATTCCGCTTCGACCTCCGCGCGGGTGTATAATCCGATGCCGTCGCCGACGAACGCCATTGTTTTGACCGGCGCGTAATTGCCGACTATATCCATTCTCGCCGCTTCCTCGGCGGTGGGTACGATATCGCCGATATCGGGTTCTTCGGTTATCGTTCCCTCCTCGATCTTCTTCATCCCTATGGCGAGGAAGCCGACGGAGAACACCAGCGCGCCCTCGATGACCGAAAGCTTTTCGGCGTTTTCGCGGAACGGTCCCTCCGGGACGTTGAGGAAGCCGTTAAGGGTATAGTGATAATCCGACCAGCCGGTCTGTTCCCACGTGCCGCGCTCCTCCTTGCCGGAAGACGCCTCGCGCATAATAACGGTGTGATCCTCGAAAAATTCGAAGGTCACGGACGAAAAATCGTTGCCGTCCTCGCTTTTGAATTCCGCCGCCGGGATATGTGCGAGATCGTTTGAAAACGCGTTCACCACGTAATCGACCTGCCATTTGCCGACTATAAACTTCATACCGTTTCGAAGATCCTGTTCGTCAAGTACCATATTGTTTACCGCCTTTCGTTTTATTGATGATATTATAGCTCATTTCTTTGCAAAATGCAAGGACCTTTGCCGGATTTGACAAAACGCGTCCGGGGTGATATAATATAAAGACCGATATCCGTGAAAGGAGCCGAAATGAAAAACGCGGCATTTAAGAGAATATTCGCCGTTCTCGCGCTGATACTTATACTCGCGGCGTTCGCGCCCGCGTCCGCCTCCGCCGATACGGGTCCGAAGCCGTCCGTTACGGTCCGGTTCAAAAACCTGCCGGAGGGCGAATGCTGGGCGACTTTGCTGTCCGAACAGCCGGAATGCGGGCCTTTTGGCGCTTTCGAAGGCGAAGATTACGAAAAATATTACGAAGATCGCGTCGGCGGCGCAAACAAGGAGCACTTCGATATCTACAAGGCGTTCACCGGATATAAGGACGCGGACGGATATTACTTTCTGCAGCGCTGCTTCCGAATAGACGAAGCGAAAGAATTCGTATGGAGCTATATGCCGCCGGAGCGGTTCAAAATACTAATATACTTCCCCGCGCGGGGCACGTTTTTCACAAGCGGGAAGACCGAAAAGCAAACCTTCCATTCGTATTACGACGCGGATCTGTCCGGCGCGGATATTACGAAAGGCGGGGTTTTGGAAGCGGTCGCCTCATACGATCTGAAAACGGAAGCGATAGGACTCGCCGCGCGGATCGCGCTAACGGTAATAATAGAGATCGCGGTGGCTATACTGTTCGGGTTCCGGCACAAAAAGCCGCTTTTGCTCATACTCGGCGTGAACGCCGTTACGCAGATACTGTTCAATATCGCGCTGAACGTCCTTATCGGCAAAACCGGCTTTACCGGAACGCTTCTGATCGTGCTTGTGCTTGAAGCGGTGATAATCGCCGTTGAAGCGACGGTCTACTGCGTTTATATGAAGCGGCTGCAGGCGGGTTACGACAACGAGCGCTATATTATCGGCTACACGGCGGTGGCGAATATCGCCTCGTTCGTGGCGGGGCTGGCTTTCGCGCTGCTGTTCCCCGCGCTGTTCTGAAGTATTAAAGCGGCGCCCGGAGAGGTTTTTTACTTCTCCGGGCGGTTTTTTATTTGGATTTTTTCGGCGCCGATACCGCGCGGATGTACCTTAACGCCGTGTAGTACAGCGCGACGAGCGCGGCGGAAAGCAGCACGCCGCCGATGATATCGGTGAGCCAGTGAACGCCGGAAAGCGCTCGGCCTATGACCGTGAATATCGCCAGCACGTTGAGCCCCGCGCATACCGCGCTCGCGGCGGCTTTGTTTTTGATATAGCGGAACAGCGCTATGCCAGCGGTGACGAACACGCAGACGGCGAGCACCGTGTGCGACGAGGGATAGGAAGCTTCCGGCGCCGTCTCGCCCGGTTCGATCACGGGGCGGTAGTTGATCACCGCCACGTTGAACAGCAGGTAAAGCAGGATGACGATTATATAGAACGCGCCGAGCAGCAGTATCTCCGGATCGACCTTTTTAACGCTTTTGCGCTTGACTAACTGCCAGATCCCGAAAACGCCGAACCCTCCGGCGACTGCGAGCGCCAGATAACCGAGCGCCTGCGTGACCTTGTAAAGCGTTTCGTTTTGCCCGACCGAATCGCGGAAATCGCCGTTCACGCCGGAAAAGCCGACGACGGTCGCGTTTGGCCCTATCGGGGCGGCGCCAACTGTTTTTACAAGCACGGTGAACAGCGCGAACGCGACAAACAGGACCGCCGTGAGCACCGCGAGGAATTTAACTTCGTTTTTCATATTCCAGCTCCTTTTTATATCTGTGCAAGCACGCGCCCTATCGGGGCGTTGATCTGCAGGTCCTTCGCGGCGTCGAGCCGGAGGTCGAGCCGGTCTTTATTTATGACCACAAGGTGTTCCCCCGCGAAATAGCGGACGTAGGAGGCGGCGGGATACACCGTTAACGAAGTGCCGCCGATGATGAGCGTGTCCGCCGAAGCGATGGCGCGGATCGACTTCTGCACCGCGTCCTCGGGAAGCTGTTCCTCGTAGAGCGTGACGTCGCACCGCACGATGCCGCCGCACTCGCAGCGCGGTATCGGCTCCTTCGATTCGTAAATATAGTCCGCCGGGAAGCTCTTCCCGCATTTCATACAGTAGTTACGCAGAGTGGTGCCGTGGATCTCGTACACCGCCTTGCTCCCGGCGCGCTGGTGAAGCCCGTCGATATTCTGGGTGACGATGGCTTTCAGCTTTCCCTCGCGCTCCAGCTTTGCCAGCGCGTAATGCGCCGCGTTGGGCTGCGCCGCGCGGGCGTCCATCTTCTGCCGGTAGAATTCGAAAAAGACCTTCTGTTCCCGCACAAGGCAGGTATGGCTTAGCAGGTATTCCGGCTGATACATATCGAACCGGACGTCGTGCTGATTGTAAAGCCCGTCCTTGCTTCGGAAATCCGGCACTCCGCTTTCGGTGGAGACTCCGGCGCCGCCGAAGAACACTATGTTTTGCGACTGCGCGATTATCCCGCGCAGTTTTTCGATTTGTAAAGCCGGTTCAGACATATCATTCACCATCTCCGGCAGCCGGCTCTTCGATATCCTCGAAAACGCCGCTTTCCGGCTCCTCCTCCGGTCCGCCGACCTCGGTCTCCGCTCCGGCAAAGCATTCCGCGGCAAGCGAACCGTTTACTTTAACGATAACTCTGCATTCGGTTTTCGGCACTATGGGCGAAGTTCCGGTTATAACGCAGCTCCCCTCGCCCGGGCGAAGCGGCCAGAACGTGAAATGCATATTATAAGCCGCGCCGTCTGAATCCCCGCCGCCCTTTTTTATGTATTCCTTCTGCGCCGACCAGGTGAACACGCCGCGCCCGTCGGAAACGGCGGTGTATTCCGGTCCGCCGCCTTCGAATGAACGGAACGGGCAGGAGCATTCTTTATAGGTCCCGCCGAAGACCGCTTCAAAATAGCGCAGCAGGTCGGCGACGACGTTCTTCTGCTCCTCCGGCGGCATGGCTCCGTGCGGCAGAAGGAATTTTTCGTCGGAAAACGAAAGCTCTATGCTTCCGCGGACGCCTTCTTCGGATATCGGCAGCCCGTTCCATTCCGGGGCGAGATCGCGGAAAAACATTTTAAGATTAAGGATTATGTCAACCGAAAGCACTTTCCTCGGCGTTCTGCGGAAGACGCGGCGCCCGCCGCCGGAAAGCTTTGTGAGCAGCGCGGCGTTGCCTATCCGTTCCAGCTTCCAGCCGGAGCCGTCCGGGGCGGTATAGGCGCAGGACAGGATATCTTTCATAAAATACTCCTTTCCTTTTTGCAAATAAGCGCACCTTTGTGCAAAGTGCGCTTATCGTGGTCGATGATCATTTACCGGAAAGCCCGTCGTCCGCTGCGCCTCCGACAAGCGTTTCGAAGAACGTGAGCGTGCAGTTGACGGTATAGGCGCGCTCCGTTCCGCTTGCGGCGCTGCCGGAGCGGGTGTTGGCGGCTACGCGCACGTCGCCTATGAGACAGCGGAAATCGCTGCCGGAAAAGCGGGCGAGCACCTTTTCCACCGTTTCGTAATCCGGCGCGGTGAACTGCAGCGAAATGTTCCTGCGGACCTGGTTGCTGCCCTCCGCACGGGAAGCGTTGGAGAACGTGATCGAATAGCCGAGCGAGCCGAGCACGTCGTTCAACAGGGTGTTGACCTGCTTGCTGTTGTTGTAGCTCGGCATTATCTTAAAGGTACCGTTCTTCGTTACGTCGTCGATCTCCGCTTTCATTTTTTCGAGCTGAGCGACTTTTGTTTCAAGCGCGGTGACTTCCACTTCCAGCGCGGCTTTTTCGTTCGCCGCCTTTGCAAGCGATTCTTCCACGGGCTTGTGGACGAACTGGTAATACACGAGCCCCACCAGAAGCAAAAGCAGGACAAGCATAAGCAGTTTTTCTTTAATGGAGAAATCGCGGCTCAATATCTTCACGACCCGCTCACCTCCTCTTCAAGAGCTTTTACAAGGAACACGATTATATCGGCGGTAACGCCTTTGGTGGTCTCGACGTAATCCTTGTCCGTTACGGCGGTGGAGATGTTGCAGTATTCGACCATCGATTCGTTAAGAAGCGCTTGGGCGATACCGTTTATCTCCTCCAGAGTACCGGCGTTGAGCGTTATCTTCAACTGCCTTCCGCTGACCGACCAACTGTTTACCGTCGCTTTCGGCATAACGACGCGCTTTATAAGAGCCATTACGCGCACTCTGTCCGCGCGGTTCAGCTCCTCGTCCGTCATATCCGAATAGGTGTAATGCGCGTAAAGGTCTTTCAGTTCGCCGTATCCGGCGATACGCGCCTGCGCTTTGTCGGCACGTTCCTGAAGCTCCGCGACTTCGCGTTCCGCGTCGGCGACTTTAACAAATCTGTCGATAACGCCGAATTTGCTTATAAGCACCGCGAGCGCGAGTATGATCACCACCGCGGGGACCGCCACTTTGTAGTTGAACTTCTGAACGCCGACTTCGGCAAGGTTTATGCTGCGTTTATTGGGAACGCGCACGGGCGCGAACTTTTTGGGGCTTTTTTTGAACAGTTCCATATTCCACGCCCTCCGTTAATCCATCGCGGCGCCCACGGCCTGAATGACCGAATAGGCATCGCCGATCTCTTCGCCGCCCGCGGGCAGCAGCTCGCTCGCCTGATGTATGTTCATATCCAGCGCGGAAGCGATGGCGTTCTGCAGCGCGCCGATCGCGGCGCCGCCGCCGCACAGCCATATATCCGAAAGCCGGCTTTCCTGGTTGCTGAACCTGTAGAAGTTCAGCGCCCTCATAAGCTCGACGGCGATGCTGTTATAGCTGTTGACGCATTCTTTCTTCTGCTGGCAGTTGTCGTAATTCGTAAGCAGGTACGTATGCGCAAGATGCGGGTCGACGTTATAGATCCCGGCGATCACCTCGTCCAGCGCGGAAAGCCCGATCTCCAGCGCGCGGGTAACGATGTGCCTGTCGCCGCGGAACATATACATACGCACGGAACGGTAGCCGAGGTCGAGTATGCAGTATTCGGCGGAAGGATCGCCGCCGAGATTGCGAATAAGCGATATGTACGCCGAAACGGTGGGGACCGCCTTCGCCATACGCAGCCCCGCTTTGCGCAGGATGGCGCGGTTTTCGTCCAGCAGATCGGTATGCACGGCGACGCCGAGCAGATCGAGCGTTTCGCCGCTGCCGGATTCGCCTTCGACGGGGGCTTTTCTTTCCACCACCGCGTAGTCGTAGGTATAATCCTTCAGTTCGTCCGTGATATAATCGCGGAATTCGAACGGGAGGTTGTATTTAAGCTGATCCGCGGACATCAACGGGACGTTGACGCTGCGCACGAACGCGCTTTCGTTGGGAAGCACGACCGCCGCCTTGCGGGCGCGCATACCGTGTTCTTTCATCGTCTCGCGGATAAGCTCGCCCATCGTTTCGACCGAAACGACGCGCCCTTCTTTTACGAGCTTATGCGGCATCGGCACGCTGACCGCGCTTTTGACCTTGCGCCCTTTTACCAGCGCGAGCTTCAAGCTGCCGTGGCCGATGTCTATTCCGATAAGTGATTGTGCCATAGTAGTTCACTCTTTCTGAATTTTGTTTTATCTATATACCCAAAAGGTTGCCGTACCAGTTTATAAGCGGTTCGCCGAACAGCAGCACGAGCGCCGCGGAAGCGGCTATCGCGGGGCCGAACGGGATCTGTTCGCCTTCTTTTCCGCGCGCGCGGCGCAGCAGCGCGAACAGCAGGCCGAGCACGCACGCGAATATAACGGAAAACAGCGTGCCGATGAATCCGAGATAAAGCCCTATCACCGCGAAAAGCTTGATATCCCCGCCTCCGAGCGTGTCTTTTTTAAGCAGCTTGTCCAGCAGGAGCGAAACGAGCAGCAGCCCGCCGCCGTAGACGACTCCGGCGAGCAGCCCCTTCCACAGCGCGGTAAGCGGTTCTTCGCCGAACCATACCGCCGCCAGCCAGGCGAGCGCGGCGACGACGAGAGAGCCGTTTGGGATTATATACGAATCGAGGTCGACGAGCGAAAGGAAGAACAGGCAGCAGAGGAACACCCAGTTGCGCAGCGCGAGCACCGCAAGCCCGAACCGCATAAGGCAGGCGACGGTGAGCAGGGCGAACGTCAGCTCCGTAACGAGATAACGGACGGAAACGCGCGCCTTGCAGTGGCGGCACTTCCCGCGGAGAAATATCCAGCTGAATATCGGCACAAGGTCGGGCAGCGAAAGCTCGTGCCCGCAGACCGGGCAGCGGCTGCGCCCTTTGACGAACGATTCCCCGTGCGCGATACGCCAGGCGGCGCAGTTAAGGAACGAACCGGCGGAAGCGCCGAGTATGAACGCCAGCATGCAGGAATAAACAAGCAAAGCCGTATCTTCGAATATGGACACGTGTTCCCTCCGGGATCTTCTATTTAAGAATCGTAATCAACGTAATTATCCAGCGACCAGCCGAGGCGCGCATCCCACCGCGCGCAATGCTTTTCGTCCGCAAAGACGAACCAGCTTACGCTGCCTTTGGGAGCGCCGAACGAATCCGCCCATTCGCTTTCCCCCGCGACCGCGAAGAATGCGACGGTGCCTTTGTAATCCCCGGAGTAGTCGGTTCCGCGGCGCAGACCCGTTTCTGCGGCGGAGGCGTTGACGGCAAGTTCTTCGCCGTTAAGCGAAACTGCTACGGATTCCGGGTATTTTCCGTTGGCGGTATAATAAACCTTTACTTTTTCGGTAAGGTTTTCGAAAACGTATTGCGCGTTGAGGCGGGTGCGCTCTTTTTCATCGCTTCCGTGGATGCCGCACACGAGCCGGTAGGGCATTTCCTCCCCCTCTTCGTAAACGAGATGCACCGTGCCGCCCGCCGGGCAGAGATCGTCCCACCCGTTCATGGCGCGGGCGACCGCTTCCTTTGCCTGATCGTACGTGAGCGAGCATCCGCTTGTGAGATATGCGGTGCGAAGCTCTTTATCCGCGGTGTCGAGCGCGGTCATACACCCGATCTCGCGCGAATGGTCGCGCAGGTGCTTAATGACCGGGACCGAAACGACGGCGATCATTATGAACACCAGCGCAAGCAGGATCGCCGCCGCGCGCGGCAGTTTCCCCGCGCGGGACGAGAATTTTTCGTGAACGATGCGTTTCATAGCCGTGCGCCTTTTACATCGCGTTATACATTTCGAACATAGCGACGTATACCGCGATAACGATGAACCCGGCGATGAGCGCCAGCCCGACGAGTATCCCCGGTTCGAGCTTGGCTATCGCCTTTGCGACGGCGGTCTCCAGCTCCGCGTCGTAGTACCCGGCGACGGTGCCTAACGTTTCCTCGAGTTCACCGGTCTCTTCGCCCACGCCGACCATATCCACGAGTATATCGGGCAGACAGCCCGCCTCGCGCACGCTGGCGCCGAGCGTCTTGCCCTCCTCTATCTTGCCGGAGAGTTTTCCGACTTCTTTGCTTATATGGTAGTTGTCGATGACCTTGGAGGTGATGTTTATCGACTTCGTCATAGGAAGGCCGGAGCCGAGCAGCGTCGTCATCGCGTTGGCGAACTGCGAAGCGGCGTTGAGCGAGTTTATATTGCCGAATACCGGCATTTTAAGCGCGATCTGCGCGAGCTTCAGTCTGCCGTTTTCGGTATTGCCGTAGATCTTCAGCGCGATGATCGCCACGGCGACCACAGCGAGGATTATGAGTATGTAATTGCGGAAGAAATCGGAGATCGCGATGAGCGCCTTGGTGATCCCCGGGAGCTCCGCCCCGTAGGAATCGAAGATGGAAGTGAACGTGGGAACGACCTTTACCATCAGCACTATAACGACGATTATCGCGATAACGAGCACGAACGCCGGATAAGCGAGCGCGCTTTTTACCTTGCCGCGCATTTTAGTCTGTTTGTCGTAATGCTTATACATCGTTTCGAAGGAGCGTTCCAAAGTACCGGATTCCTCGCCCGCGCGGATGGTTTCGATGAATATCTGCGGGAGCAGTTTGGAGCCGCGCTCCTCGAAGGCGGCGGCGAGCGAACGCCCGGATTCGACGTCCTCCGCAACCTTTTTGAGCATTCGTTTTAACGGTTTGTCCGTAGTCTTTTCGGCAATAAGGTGGACGGTGCGCGAAATGGGGATGCCCGCTTTTAATATTATGGCGAACTGGCTGCACATAACGGTGAACGCCTTGTTGTTCAGCTTTTCGCCGCCGATCTCCATATTAAGCAGACCGGGTTTTTCCTCTTTCACCTCGGACACTTTGAGAACGACCTTGCAGGACTGCTTTATCCTGTTGACGGCGTCCATTTCGTTGAATGCCTCGACAACGCCGGAGACCTTCTGGCCGTCCGGGGATATGCCGGAATATTTATAAGTGACCAAGCTCACACCTCTTTCGGAATAAATTGCTTATGCGCGGACCCGCGCGTATATCGACGGCTCATCCGCGCTCCGGCGCGTTTTACATAGCGTTTTTCTTAACGAAATTCGGGTCGTGCGCGTAGTTGATCGCCGTATCGCGCGTGATCGCCCCGGAATGGACCAGCTTCACGAGCGCCTGATCCATCGTCTGCCCGCCTATGGCGGCGCTGGTGGCGACGGCGTTAGCGATCTGCGGCGTGTTGCCGGAGCGTATAAGGTTCCTGATAGCGTCGGTGACGAACATCATCTCGCAGGCGAGCACCCTGCCGCCGTTCTTTTTGGGAACGAGCTGCTGAGTTATGACCGCGACGAGACACATCGAAAGCTGCAGTCTGATCTGAGTCTGCATCCCCTCCGGGAACACCTGCACGATCCTGTCGACCGCGTCGGAAGCGCTGCCGGTGTGCAGGGTGCCGAACACCAGATGCCCCGTTTCCGCGGCGGTGATAGCGGTTTCTATGGTATCCCTGTCGCGCATTTCGCCGATAAGTATAACGTCCGGATCCTCGCGCAGACTGGCGCGCAGACCGTTGGAAAAGCTTTGCGTATCCTTGCCGACCTCGCGCTGATTGACGGCGCATTTATCGGGCTTGTAAACGTATTCGATAGGGTCCTCCAGCGTAACTATATGGCAATACCTGGTGTGGTTGATCGCGTCCAGCATCGCCGCGAGAGTGGTGGATTTGCCGCTTCCGGTCTCGCCGGTGACCAGCACGATCCCTTTGTGCAGCCCCGTGAGATTGAGCGCTGCGGGCGGAAGCCCGAGCGTGTTGAGGTCCGGTATGCTCTCTCGCAGGAGGCGCAGCGCCACGGAAGGTATCCCCTGCTGCATAAATACGTGCAGACGGCAGCGGTTCCCGCCGTAAGTCCCGGCGAGGTCGGCTTCGCCCACCCGCGCGAATTCGTCGTATGAATCGCCGAGCAGGTATCTGGCGACGTTTATGCAGTCGTCGACAGAAAGCTCTTCGTCGCACATATCGACTATCTGCCCGTCGCGGCGGTATTTGGGCGGCAGGTCGCAGATAAGGTGGATATCGGACGCTCCGTCGTCCTTGGCTTTTGCGACAAGTTCATCAACAGTCATCATTGGCGTATCCCTTTCCGTTTTGTTGGTTTAGGTATGTCAATCCTCTTCGTTTATAACGCGTATTATCTCTTCGCCGGTGGTGATCCCTTCGCGCACGAGCCGCAGCGCGTTGTCGCGCAGGGAGACGAAGCCCGTCTCGCCCGATTTGAGCGCGGCTTCTATTTCCTCGCGCGAGGCGTGCTTGCTTATAAGCGCGCGCACTTTGGAATTGACGGGAAGCATTTCGAACACGGCGACGCGCCCGCGGTACCCGGTATTGAAGCATTCCGGGCAGCCGGCCCCGTGATAGAACCGCATCCCTTCCGTGCGTTCGACGCCGAGATCGGCAAGCTCCTCGTCGGTGGGTTCGTATTCTTTACGGCAGTTGGGGCAGATCCTTCTAACAAGGCGCTGCGAGATTATCCCGCGGAGCGCGCTGGAGATAAGATAGCATTCCACTCCCATATCCTGCAGACGTTCTATGGTGCCGACGGCGTCGTTGGTGTGAAGGGTGGAAAGCACGATATGCCCGGTGATCGCCGAACGCATCGCTATTTCCGCCGTCTCGCCGTCGCGTATTTCGCCGACCGCGATTATATCCGGGTCCTGACGCAGTATGGCGCGCAGGCCGCTTGCGAAGGTGAGCCCGGTCTTTTCGTTTATCTGCACCTGGTTCACGCCGTCGATATTATACTCCACCGGGTCTTCGAGCGTGATAAGGTTCACCTCGCGGGTGTTCAGCTCGTTTATCATAACGTACATCGTGGTGGACTTACCGCTTCCGGTAGGTCCGACTACAAGCAGCACGCCGCTTTTGCAGTGGAGCATCTTTTCGAATTTTTCAAGATCCGCGCCCTCCAGCCCGACGGCTTCTTTCGTGATGCGCCCGGCGGATTTATCCAGCAGACGGGCGACGATCTTTTCGCCGAAAACGGTGGGAAGGGTGGAAACGCGCAGGTCGATATCCTTTTTCTTTATGCGCACGTTGAAGCGGCCGTCCTGCGGGATACGCCTTTCGGAAATATCCATTCCGCTCATGATTTTGATGCGCGAGATGACCGACGCCTGCAGATCCTTCGGCACGGTGAGTATGTCGCGCATGAGGCCGTCGATACGCATTCTGACCTGCAGGTCGTTTTCCCGAGGTTCGATATGTATATCGCTCGAGCGTTCGACGATGGCGCGCTCGATGATCGAGTTGACCAGACGTATGGTGGGCGCGCTGTTGACGGCGTCGTCCCCGAGCTGGGTAGAAACGAAAGCCGTCTCCGTCCCGGTGTCGCCGGAATTAGCCGCCTCGCGCTTCATTTCCTCGATAGCGCGCGCCGCGCCCTCGTTGCCGTAGAGGGTGTGGATGGCGTGATCGATGGCGGACGAAGTGGACACAAGAGGGATTATCTTCTTGTGGACCGCCTTGCGCACCTCCTCGGTGGCATAGAAGTTCAGCGGGTCGCTCATCGCAAGATAAAGCTCGTCCTTCACGACCTTGACCGGAACTACCTGATACTGCTTTGCAAGATTCTTCGGAACCGTCTGCGCCAGCTCGACGGGTATGTTGACCTTCGTGAGGTCGACGTAATCGATACCGAGCTGCATCTGAAGCGCTTCGATAAGATGCGCTTCGGTGATGATGCCGTTTTTGATAAGAACGGTACCCAGACGTTCCTTAGTTTTCTTTTGCAGAGCAAGACCGCGCTCCAATTCCTCTTTTGTGATGGCGCCTGCCGAAAGCAGCAATTCGCCCAAACGTACCTGAAGCATCGACTCACTCTCCTTTTACATAATTAGTGATATTTTTGTCGAAAACCGGGTTCGTCGCATAGAAACCGATTCTACAACATTTCAATTATATGCCTTCGTTCCCGATTTGTCAATAGTAATAACGTAATTTATATATGATTACGCCTCCGAAACGCCGTTCGTGCCGCAGAAAGCCCCGTTCGCGCCGCCGCGTTCCCGCCGAGCGGCGTCGCGGTTTGGTTTACATAATTAGTCTTACGGCGCAAAAAAGGCCGCCCCGCGGAAGCGTCCGAGGGGCGGTGAAGTCCTGCCGCGGCGCGGTCATTCCGCGCGCCGCACAGGAAAGCCGGGAGTTACGATCTCCACAGACCGTGGAGGTTGCAGTAGGCGTACGCGGCGACGGGTTCATCGCCTTCCACCAGCGCGAACACCGCTTTCGGCTCCTGCCCGGGAGCGAGCGTTACGCGCTGATTGCCGTGGTGCGTTTCGAGCGCGATCCATTCGATGTAGTGAGCTTCGAGCATGGGATGCGCGGCGCTGCCGACGGATACCGTTACGGTATTTCCCGATACCGCGATCACCGGAACGTGCTTTTCGACGGAGGCGTCGGTCGTGCCGGGAACGAGCTCTTCCATTTTTTCGCCGCAGCAGACTACGGGAACGCCGCTGCTGTGCGCGAAAGCGATGATATTGCCGCAGTGCCTGCAGCGGTAGAATTTCATTGCCATGGTTCGTTTACCTCTTTTCAGTATATTTCTAAGGAAAGCACTTTTGCTTCCGAAGATTCGGATCTGAACGCGAATCTGTTTTCGCCCGCGGAAAGCGATATCTCGCGGTAGTCGCATTCCGTTTTGCCCCCGGTCCCGCCGACGAGCAGCGAGCCGGCGTTTTTATCGTTAAGTATAACGTCGATATTCGTCTGCGTGAGCGCCGGAGTGCCGGAAACGTAATTGATCTTGACCACCGCGCGGCGGGCGTTCGGCGAATCAAGCACGGCGGCGCTGCCGGAGGTTTCGCACACCGAGACCGGGGTTCTGCCCTCGCATTCGGCGCGAAGGTCGCGCATACCGTGGCCGCCGCGCAGCGCGCGGTAGGAAAGCGACCGCAGGGCGAAAGCGCAAAGGTTGAAAGCGGCGCGCTGCAGCTCCGCCCGCGCAAGGCACCCCTCCGCGAGCGAAGACGCAAGATTGTCCTCACGCGTGAGGGCGTCGGGGCAGACCATATATATATCGTTGCCGGCGTGCACCATCGCCGCCAGGTTTGTCGTGCCGGGGGTGCCGTCGTCGTTGCTCACCCTCGCCCACCAGTCGGTCATAACGAAGCCGTCGAAGCCGAAGGCGTTGCGCAGCAGGCGGACGGTAAGATCGTAGTTCGAAGCCGCCCACCGCCCGTTTACGGGGTTGTAGGAGGTCATTACCGAACGGACGCCGCTTTCCGCGACGCAGATCGCGAAGGGCTTCGAATATATCTCGCGGATCGCGCGTTCGCTTATCACCGAATCGGCGCCGTGTCTGTCGGTTTCCTGGTTGTTCGCCATAAAATGCTTCACCGCGCCGGAAACGCCGGAATTATCCAGCCCGCGGCAGACCGCCGCCGCCATTTTGCCGGAAAGCAGCGGATCTTCGGAAAAATATTCGAAGTTCCTGCCGCAAAGCGGATCGCGGTGGATGTTCGTGCCCGGTCCGAGCAGGATATCGACGCAATAGGTAGCCAGCTCGGCGCCGCAGAGCTCGTACGCCTCCTCGACCAGCGCGGTATCCCACGTGGAGGCGAGGCAGGTGGCGGAGGGGTAGGCGGTGCATTTCGCGTCGCTCACCATACGCAGCCCGGAGGGGCCGTCGGTACAGCAAAGCACCGGAAGCCCGCGTGCGCGCAGGCGCGCGGTGGTCCCGACGAACGCGGCGGCGGTGCCCGGGGTGACTTTGGGGCTGGACATACCTTCCGCGCGGACGATGGTTATAAGCTCCTCGTCGCTCAACTGCGCGACAAAATCTTCCAGCGTCGCCGCGCCGTCGGCTGCTTCATCGAAGGTTATGCCGCTTCGCGCGGGGCGAGGAAGCTCTTCCGGTATGTATTCGTCCGCTTCGAGCCGCAGGCAAACCGGTCTGTACGCCTTTTTGCCGTGATCGTTCACGAGTTTTTCGAAAGGAGTGACCGGGGCGAGCGCGCTTTCGCCGTATTCGCAGACTTCGTCCCCGTCGATCCGGAACCGCAGGACCTCTTTCGCGCTTTGAACGTCGGAGCCGCAGTAAACGGTATATTCGCCGGCTTCTAGCACCCAGTTCCTGCCATTGCCGTTCGGATCGGTATCGTCGAAGGACGCGAAGACCGCGTCGCCGAAATCAAGGCGAAGCAGGCATTCCCCGCCGGGTGCGAGCAGCGGCGTTTTTGCAAAGGCGGCAAGCACGCGCGCGGGCTTTCCCAAAAGCCCCTGCGGCGCTTCGACGTAGCACTGCACGACTTCCCTGCCCGGCGCGTCCCCGGCGTTTCTGACTTTTACTTCCAGACGAACTTCGCCGTTTTCGTAAACCGCGTTAAGGCATTCGACGGAAAACCGCGTATAGGAAAGCCCGAACCCGAACGGGAACAGCACCGTTTCCGGCGCGAAGGTGGAAAAATACCGGTAGCCGACGTAAATATCCTCTTTATAAATATTCCTTCCCGCGGCTCCCCAGTTGCCGTAAGCGGGGTAATCGGCGCGGGAACGCGCAAGCGTATCCGGCAGCTTGCCGCAGGGCGAAACGCGCCCGGCAAGCACCCGCGCCGCCGCGAGGCCGCCCATCATACCGCCAGTCCAGAGCAGAAGCAGCGAATCCGGCGAGACGGAAAGGATTTCCGAGCAGTCGATGATCCCGCTTACGTTAAGCAGCACGACGAGTTTTTTGAAGTGTTTACGAAGGAGTTTAAGCGTTTCAAGCTCGGTTTCGGAAAGCATATATTCGCCGCGTTCGGGTTTAAGGTCGCGGTCCTCGCCCGCGGTCCGGGTGAGCACGAACAGCGCCGTTTCGCAACGCGAAGCCGCGGAGGCGACGAACCCTTCTTCCAATACCGGCTCCTTCTGGCTCGCGGGGTGGGTCCATCCGTTGCCGGGATCGTAGGGGTTTTCGGCGACGAACGCGTCGTAGAACGCTTCGACTTCGCCGTCCGGACAGATACCGAGCGTTTTGAGCGAATCGAAAATATTCGTTGTGAACGGAGGCGAGACTCGCCCGCCGGACCCGGTGCCGAGCAGCATATAGCGCTTTTGCATCCCGCCGAAGAAGGCGTTTTTTTCGCCTTTGGCAAGCGGGAGCGCGCCGTTTTCGTTTTTGAGCAGGACTATGCCCTCCTCCGCCGCCCTTAACGCGGCTTTCTGCGCGTCCTCGGCGCGGTAAGCGCGTTTCCCGGTGAGGTATTCATATGAGACGTTGGGATCCATTTGCAGTTTTCCTTTCGGTTATTTAAGCTTTACACGTCTTAATAAAAGCGAATTGGTGACGACGGACACGGACGAAAACGCCATGCACGCCCCGGCGATGACCGGGCTTAACAGCCCGAACGCGGCGAGCGGTATGCCCACCGTGTTGTAAAAGAACGCCCAGAACAGGTTTTGCTTTATCTTGCGCATCGTGGCAGCGGAGAGCATTATCGCTTCCGGCAGCGAGGTTATCCCCCCGCCCGTAAGCACGATATCGCCCGATTCGATGGCGATATCGGTCCCGCTGCCTATCGCGAAGCCGACGTCCGCCTGCGCAAGCGCGGGCGCGTCGTTGATGCCGTCGCCCGCCATGGCGACACTGCCGTATTCGGCGCGCAGAGCTTCAAGCGCTTCGACCTTCCCCTGCGGGAACACCCCGGCTTTATATTCGGTTATACCGGCTTTTTCGGCGATATTTTTCGCGATGAACGCGTTGTCTCCGGTGACCAGCACCGGGGTGACGCCCATTCCGCGCAGGCGCGTCACCGCCTCCGCGGAACCCTCGCGCAGGACGTCGGATACCGCGACAGCCAGCTGAAGCTTTCCGTTTACGGACATCACGGCGACGGTTTTGCCCTGTTTTTCGAGCGCGGAGACGCTTTCCGGCACTTCCGTTCCGCACGGCGAGGCGACCCATTCCGGTCTGCCTACGCGGACGTTCATACCTTTTACAACGGCTTTTATGCCGGCCCCGGAAACATTTTCAAACGATTCGCAGGGGGAGATAAGACTTTTTTCGCATACCGAGGCGATCGCGATTGCGATGGGGTGCTGCGAACACGATTCGACCGAAGCCGCAAGCGGCAGCGATTCGTCCGCCGGCATATCCCCGAGCGGAAGTATATCCTCGATATATAGTCTGCCGTGAGTGAGCGTTCCGGTCTTGTCCAGCGCGACGGCGCGTATTTTGCAAACCTTTTCCAGCGCGTCGGCGTCTTTTATAAGAATTCCCATAGTCGCGCCGCGGCCGATGCCGACCATGAGCGCCGTGGGAGTGGCGAGCCCGAGCGAGCAGGGGCAGGCGATGACCAGCACCGCGACGGCGCGCGCAAGCGCCTCCTCCGCGGAGAGCCCGAACAGCATCGAGAGCGCAAAGGTGACGAGCGCGATCCCCGCAACGGCGGGAACGAACACCGCGGCGACCTTATCCGCGACGGTCTGCACGCGCGCTTTGGACGACTGCGCCTGCTCCACCATACGGATTATGCCGGAAAACACGGTGTCTTCGCCGACACGCACCACCCGCACCTTTATGAATCCGTGAAGGTTGACCGTGCCGCCGTAAACCTTCGGATCGCCGTATACGCCGTCGGAAGGACTTTTCCCTCTCGGGACGGATTCCCCGGTGAGCATCGATTCGTCGACGTCGGTTTCGCCTTCGACGACTTCGCCGTCGGCGGGTATCGTCTCGCCCGGACGGACCGCGAGTATATCGCCGGGGACGATCTCGGAAGCGGGTATATTTATTTCTTCGCCGCCGCGGATCACGTTCGCGCGCTTGGGCGAAAGGTTCATAAGCTTTTCTATGGCGCTGCCCGTGCGGACCCGCGCGCGGGATTCAAGCAATCTGCCCAGCAGGACGAGCGTTATTATCATCGCCGGACTTTCGAAGTAAAGCGTGCCGTTGCCCGAAAACAGACTGTATATGCTGTAAACGTATGAAGCGGTGGTCCCGAGGGCGACGAGAACGTCCATACTCGGGCTTTTGTTTTTGAGCGAGCTCCACGCGCCGCGGTAGAAGACCGATCCGCCGACCGCCATAACCGCGGTAGCAAGCGCGAACTGAAAATACCCGTTGTGCAGGAAGCGCATCACCGGGTCTTCGCCGCTTAAAAACGGCATAAGCGCCATCATTATAAAAAACGGGAGCGAGAAAACGAGCGCGGAGAGGAAGAAGAACAGCGAAGCCCTGAATTCCTTCCGGCGCGCGGCGGCGGCATCGGCAACGACGAAATAGCCCGCCTTTTTGATCGCCTTTTCGAGCGCGCGTTCGTTCGTGAGCGCGTCGTCATAGGTTATTTCCGCGCGGGAATTCGCATAGGAGACCGAGCAGGACTCCACGCCCCGCTGCTTTGAAAGCGCGTTTTCGACGGCGGCGGAACAGCGAACGCAGTGCATCCCGCCGACTTTAAGGACCTTGCTTTGCTTCATTATTCCTTTTCGGCTCCGAAACCGAGCGCGGCTACCGCCCCGACAAGCTTTTCGATATCCGTTCTGGCGGGAACGTATTTTACCTCCGCCCTTCCGTTTTCAAGGTCGACTTCCACCTTTTTAACACCCTTTACGGCGCGGAGAGCCGATTCGACGTTGGCTTTGCAGTGCGCGCAGTGCATACCCGTTATTCTGAGCGCCGCGGATTCCGTTTTTTCGAACATAAATTTTACCTCCGTTGTACGGTCATACCCTATTTTAACCCAAAAACGCCGCGGGTGCAATACCCGCGGCGCGATTTTTTTATTATTTTCCGCGTTTTGCGCGTTTTTTTACGACCGCCGCAACGCAAAGCGCCGCGACGACGGAAACGCATACCGCGATGGCGATGGTTGCGGAAGAAGCCGGGGAGCTTTTACCCTCCGGCGGCGCGGAAGCGCCTTCCTCTCCCGGGTGCCTTCAATTGCCGGCGGTACCGGGGATGGTGTAGGTCCCGAGATAGTGCCGCTTTATCATAGCGTACTCTGAAGCGTCCACCTTGCCGTTTTTGTTTATGTCGGCGCGTTTGAGCTGTTCGGCGCTGAGCTCGTAAGTGCGCAGGAACGCGCGCTTGCACATCGCGTAGTCGCTGGTATCGATCTTGTTGTTGCCGTTAACGTCGCCGGGCATATATTCGTCTGCGGGATCGTCCTCTTTACCCTCCGTGCCGTATACGCAGATCTCGCTGAGCCAGATGCAGGAATAGGTGCTGTCGGGCTCGACGACGGTGTAGTGCAGACGCACGTATCTGGCGTTCACGCCGGACGCGTCGTAGGTGATCTCGCGGCGCTTCCAGCTGCCGATCATCGTATCAGCGGAAGAAAGAGTCATCGCGGCGGGCTCGGTGAAGGTGTTTGCGTCATCGGAGAACGAAACCGTTACGGAGAGGCATTTGGGAGAAGGGATCCCCCAGGGGCCGCCGAACGCGTCGCTGAGCACGCGCTTGATCTCGCTCTTCGTGCCGAGGTCTATGGTAATCGTGAGATCGTTGGTCTCGTATCCGCCTATCGTGCCGTCGTCGCCTGCGGGAGCGAACATGCCGTCGGTATACTTGCCCAGAGGCTTGCCGGTGGTTTTGTTCGTATCGGTCCACGTTTTATCCGGGTTATAGCTCTTGCCCTCAGCGGTATAGGGGCGTTCGAGCGCGATATTTGCGTATTCGGTGCCGTCTATTATTGCAAAGTTGCCGGGATCGTCGGGATATTTATAACCTTCGGTACAGGTCTTGTAAGCGTATTCCTGCAGCTTTTCGGCGGTTTCTTCCGGAAGGTTGGCGAGGAAGGTGTTTCCGCGCGGGTCGACCCCGAGATAATCATAAAGCCAGCAGCATGCGGCAAGATAGGCGCCGGCGGCGGAATGGTGGGACCTGTCGTCCGCAAGAAGATCTATTTCCGGGCTGTTTTCAAGACTGGTGATGAACGCGTCCGCTACCGGAGATACCTTTGCATTGTAGGTCTTGCCGAACAGCGTGTAGTTCTTGTGATACTTATACGCGGTATCGCGTCTTTCGTAAAAATCGCCGGTGGAGGAATAGCGCATATAGAACAGCGGGGTTGCGCCGTTTGCCTTTATGAGCGGGATAATGACTTCCAGCGAATTCAGACTGTCCTGCCTGGAAGCGCCGGCGGCGTCCTGCAGCACAACGTAATCGTATTTCTTCGCGTTGAGCTTGCTGCGGAAGAATTTTCCGCGTTCATGGTTCGCATCTGCAAATTCGTGCAGGTAGGCGCTGCCGAAGGTGGAATAGTCGACGTCCACTTCCACGCCGGCGGCGAGTGCGAGCCCTTTGAACTTAATGGGCGTGCCGCTGAAATAGATGGAGCTGTTCCCTACGAAAAGGAACTTTTTGGCGTTTGCGGAGGGCGCCTTCGGATTGTCGTATTTAACGGTTATTCTGTTGTTCGTCTTGTCGTATTCGCCGAATATCTCATAGCGTATCGACATGGTGGCGTTGTAAAGCATCGCGCCTTCCATAGCGGTATCGTAGGCTTTGCGCAGCGGCTGGGGTGTAATGCCGTCGAATCCGACCATGAATCCGCCGGCGGGGACGGTTACCGAAAGCTGGGGGCTGTTCGTTCTGCCGCCGACGTTAGCCAGCAGGTTCGCGCCCGCTTCGATCAGTTTGCCTTCGGAATCGAAAACAAGCAGGAACGCCTGGCGGAAGCAGGTGTTGTCCTTTATTTGTGATTCGGAAACGCCCTCGTTTGAAAGCTTGTATTCGTCGGAAGCGAGTTTGCGCGGCGAGGAAGTATCGTTGGGATAAACGACTATTTTGCCGCTGATCGGGGCGACGTCGACCGCCTCCACGTCGTAGGTGAGTTCGTTTTCGAAGCTTTTCGGTTCGGACGACGCGCCGAAGGCGCAGAGGTTCATTCCGACCAGAAGCATCGCAAGTATAGCGGAAAGACTTTTTTTCATGGCTGGCTCCTTTTTCTTTGCGGAAAGACCGATTTTTTGATTCCCCGGAAGAGTTCCCGGAGTATATTTGTATTCTACAACAAAGTTTAAGAAAAGTCAATCGTTTTTAATAATATGTTACAAAAAAGGACAGGCGAACGCCGCCGGGCGCCGATGTTGACAAGCCGCCGCCGAAATGCTATAATCATTTATCAAAACAACGGAGAATCGATATGAAAAACGGCGGAGTATGCGTTATTTCCGGGGCTTCAAAAGGAATAGGCGAAGCGTGCGCGAAGGAGTTCGCGGCGCGCGGATGGAAGGTGTACGGATTAAGCAGGTCCGGCGCTTGTCCCGAAGGGGTAAACGGGCTGTGCTGCGACGTCACGGACGAAAAAGCGGTGGAGGCGGCGCTGAAAGAGATACGCTCCCGCGAGGAGAACGGCATCGACCTCGTTATCGCAAACGCCGGAAGCGGCATTTCCGGCGCGGCGGAGTTCACGAAAAGCGAGGACGCTCATTACCAGTTCGAAGTGAACTTCTTCGGCGTTTTTTACCTGATAAAGCACGCGATACCCTACCTGCGCGAGACGAAGGGGCGGGCGCTTGCGGTCTCCTCCGCGGCGGCTGTGTTCTCCATCCCCTTCCAGTCGTTCTATTCGGCAAGCAAATCCGCGGTGAGCACGTTCGTATGCGCCGTCGCGAACGAAGTGAAGCCGTTCGGGATCTCGGCGGGATATCTGCTTCTGGGCGACGTGAAGACCGGGTTCACCGCCGCCCGCAGGAAAAGCAGCGCCGGGGACGGCGGCGTTTACGCCGGAGTGATAGAACGCAGCGTCGCAAAGATGGAGCGCGACGAGCAGAACGGGATGCCGCCGGAAAAGGTCGCGAAAAGCGTGCGCCGCGTCGCGGAAAAGCGCCGCCTGCCGCTTAAAACGACTGTCGGAGCTTCATATAAGCTGTTGATATTCCTTTCGCGCATACTGCCGCTTTCTTGGCAGAACGCGATAATACGCAAGCTATATACATAAAAAAGAAAAACCGCGGCGTGTGGGCCGCGGTTTTTGTGTGAGTATCAGTCGGGTATGCCGTCGCCGTCGATATCGACGCCGCCCAGATCGGAAGCTTCCTCGTGGCCGCCGGAGCCGATATATTCGCGCGAGGCGACGCGTTTGAGGTCGCGCTGTTTTTCGATCATATCCGAAAGCATATTCTTTAACTGCTTCGCGTGCTTGACTTTTTTGATCTCGAATTCCGGAGTCGTCTTATCCGCGGTGCAGACATGGATTGTGCCGACGTGGAATATCCTTTGGGAAAGCGGGCGGCTCAGACTTATATCGAGCACGCGGTAGAGCCGGACCTCCTCCTCCTTGCGGGAGAAGAAGCCGACGTCGACGATAAGCTTTTCTTCCGTGAGGCGATACCTTGTAAAGCTGAGCGGCAGACCAAACACCGGGCGTTTTCTGTCTTTCCAGACGAATTCTTCTTTTATTTCTTCTATCTTTGCCATTTCTTCGCACGCTCCCGTCCGTTTTTTCTTATTGTAGCATATAAAAACCGATATTTCAATCGTTTTTTTGAAAAAACGGGTGCTCCGGGAGTATTTTTTGACAATTCGCGATTGACAATTCGCGCGAAATACTATATACTTGTTCTGTGCAGATGTTCTGCGCCGACCGTCTTGGTCATATCTTGTTTACGAAAATAGGTGAATTATGGCTAAAAGGTTATTATCCGTTCTGCTTATCGCGCTGATGTGCGCGTCCGTTATGCTTATCTCCTCGTGCGGGGATAAAGACAATGTCTCGTCCTCCGCTCCCGCCGCTTCCGGCGTCTCCGAAACGGAAGACGATTCTCAGAAACTGCAGATCCCCGAAAAGAACTGGGGCGGGCAGAAGGTCACGCTTCTTACTTTTAAGAACGGCAAACGCAATTTCAGCGATACCGTTATTCCCGACGAACTCACGAACGAACCGATAAACGACGCGTTCTATGACAGAAACGCGCTGATCGAAGAAAAATACGGCATCAAGCTGGAGCTTTACCCCTGCGAGGGCGTCGACGAAGGGCTGGATATACTCCAGCGCGATATGGACGGCGGTATGCAGGAGATCGACATAGTAAGTCTTCCTCTTACTTATATGGCGCAGTTCGGCGTCGACGGCGCGCTTTACGATTACAAAGCCCTGCGCGACAAAAACGGCTATATCCACTATGAATCCCCGTGGTGGGACCAGGCGATGGTGCGCGACCTCGACATCAACAACAAGCTTTGGTTCCTCGCCGGCGACGCGCTGGTGGAAGACGACGAAGCGACCTGGGCGATATATTTCAACAAGGACCTTGTGGAATCCTATCAGCTCGAAAGCCCGTATCAGCTCGTTAAGGACCACAAATGGACGCTCGACACGATGCACGAGCTCGCAAAGCAGGTCCACCATATGAACGGCAGCCAGATGTCCTACGAACCGGAGGACAACGACGTTTGGGGCATAGTCACCCAGTCTTACGACGCCTACGCGTTCATGCTCGGCGGCGGCCAGGCGATGGTGGACAACTCCGGCGATCTGCCCGTGTTCCGCGTTATGGAAGAAGAGAACATTGCCACCTTCGACAGCGTTATGTCGATAATGAGCGACGAAGAAAACGTCGGCGTGGCGGACTTCTTCGGCGCCTGGAACTCCGGCGTTTACGACAAAGAGACTTCGATATTCTGCAAAGGCAACGCGCTGTTCATGCCGCAGACGATATCGCAGGTGTCCGGCACCAAAATGCGCGAAGCGGAGATACACTACGGTCTGCTTCCGATGCCTTTGCGTTCCGACCTGCAGGACGAATACTCCACCTCGGTGAGCGTTTACTGGGCGCAGGTGCTCTGCATCCCGATAAGCAACGTCGACAAGCTCGACGCGACCTGCTACGCGATGGAGCTTATGGCTTACTATGGTATGCAGAAGGTCACTCCGGAATACTATTCCCGTACTCTTAAATACAAGAGGTTCGAGGACGAGGAATCCGGCGAAATGCTCGACTACGTCTTCCGCAACCGTACCTACGACCTCGCCGGGATATTCGATTTCGGCACGGTGAACGGCAACGGTGCCGGAACGCTTTACTTCTATACCACTCTGCTGTTCCAGAAGGGCAACTACAAGCTTATGTCCATGTGGGAATCCAAGGAGTCGCTGTTCACCGGCGCACTTGAAGAACTTATTGCGCAGGTTACCGGCGAAAACGGCTGAGCGCTTTGGAATAATATACGAAAACGGTTCCGCGCGGAGCCGTTTTCATTTTTTGCGAAAAAATGACGTTACGTATTGACTTTTGTGATTATATACCATATAATACAATATAAAGAAAAGGAAATACAGACAACACCTACAAACAACAAGAAAAGAGGTCTATTATGGCAAGAAGGATCATTTCATTGCTGATCATCGTTCTGATGTGCGCGTCGGTGACGCTCATCGCATCCTGCGGCGACAGCAAAAACACCTCTTCCGCCGAAAGCGCTTCCGATACCTCGGAGGTATCCGGCGAAGATACGACGAACAAACTGAAGCTCCCGGCAAAGAACTGGGGCGGGCAGAAAGTCACGGTGCTTGAACTGAGCAACGGCTCGAACGTATTCAACACCACCATGATCCCGGACGAACTCACGAACGAACCGGTCAACGACGCGTTCTACGACAGAAACGCTTATATCGAGGAGAATTACGGCATTACGCTTGAACGCATACAGTGCGGCAGCGCCAACGAAGGCCTTACGATGGTGCGCCAGGATATGGACGGCGGTATGCAGGAGATAAATATCGTGAGTCTCCCGCTTACCTACATCGCTCCCCTCGGCGTCGACGGACTGCTTTACGATTACACCCGGATCTCCAACGGCTACATAGATTACACCGCGCCGTGGTGGGATCAGGCCGCCGTGCGCGATCTTACCATCAACGGCAAGCTGTGGTTCCTCGCGGGGGACGCGCTTGTAGAGGATGACGAGCGCACCTGGGCGATCTACTTCAACAAGGATCTTGTGGAATCCTATCAGCTCGAAAGCCCTTATCAGCTCGTTAAGGACCATAACTGGACGCTCGACACGATGCACGAGCTCGCAAAGAAGGTCCACTTTATGAACGGCAGCGAGATGTCATTCGATCCCGCCGTCAACGACGTATGGGGACTTGTCTGCCAGTCCTACGACACTTATATGCTTATGCTCGGCGCGGGGCAGCCGATGATCGATTCTTCTTCCGATCTGCCGTCGTTCCGCGTGACGGAGGAAGAAAACGTCCGCACCTTCGACAAGATAATGACGATAATGAACGACAGCGAGAACGTCGGCGTCGCCGACTTCTTCGGGCGTTGGGACTCCGGCGTTTACAGCCAGGAAACTTCGATATTCTGCAACGGCAACGCGCTGTTTATGCCGAGCTCCATTTCCTCGGTCTCGGGCACCAAAATGCGCGAAGCGGAGATCCATTACGGCATTCTTCCGATGCCGATGAGCTCTACTCTGCAGGAAGACTACACCACCTCGCTGAACGTTTACTGGGCGCAGGTGCTGAGCATCCCGACAAGCAACGTCGACAACCTTGACGCCACCTGCTACGCCATGGAGCTTATGGCTTATTACGGAATGCAAAAGGTCACCCCCGAATACTACTCCCGCACGCTTCAGTACAAGAGGTTCGAAGACGCCGAATCCGGCGAAATGCTCGACCTTATCTTCCGCAACCGTACCTATGACCTTGCCGCGATATTCGATTTCGGCACCGTGAACGGCAACGGCGCTGGCACGCTTTACTTCTACTCCGCGCTGCTCGGGCAGAAAGACAACTACAGCTTCGCTTCGACCTGGGAATCCAAGCAGAGTCTGTTCACCGAAGCGCTCAACAGGCTGATAGAACGCGTGACCGAAGACGAATGATCCGCCGCCAGCGGCGAAAAGCGGCGCTAAAAAAGCCCAAATAATACGGAACGCCCCCCGCCATACCGGCAGGGGGCGCTTTGTTTTTACTTTGCGGTTTTTCAGTCTTCCCTACCGTTCCTCGCGGAAGTAGTTAAGACCGAGCGAAGCGGGCGGCTGAGTTTCGCGGCGCTTGCGCAGACTGGTTATGATAAGGACGACTATCGTAACGATATAAGGAAGCATCTGCATTATTGGGATCATATTCATACTTACGCTGATGTAGTTATAGAGGATATACAGACCGCCGAAGATGTAGGAGCCGATTATACCGATGCTCGGGCGCCAGACGGCGAAAATGACGAGCGCTATGGCGAGCCAGCCGCGGTCGCCGAACGCGTCGTTCGACCAGATGCCGCTGGAGTAATCCATTATGTAGAACAGACCGCCCAGTCCGGCGATCATACCGCCGATGCAGGTGGAAAGGTATTTATACTTCGTTACGTTGATGCCCGCGGCGTCCGCCGTCGCGGGGCTTTCGCCCACGGCGCGGAGCTGCAGACCGACGCGCGTGCGTTTGAGCACGAACCCGACCACCAGGGCGATCACGACCGAAACGTACACGAGGAAGCCGAGCGGGAGCAGCAGGTGCTGGTACCAGGGCGCGGAATCGGGAACGATCTTCTGCCCGCTGAATATCCTGGAAAGCTTGGTGAGAGAGAGGTAGGGCGCGCTGCTGTTGGTTATTTTTATAAGCGAGCCGCCGAAGAAGTTGCCGAACCCGACGCCGAAAGTGGTTATCGCAAGACCGGTGACGTTCTGATTGGCGCGCAGCGTTATGGTGAGGAACGCGTAGATGAAAGAAACGATAAGCGACCCGAGCAGGCAGGAGAGCGTGGGAATGATTATCGCCAGCGCGGGGTTGATGTTGCCGCCGCTTTGATAGGCGAAGCCGCCGATAACGCTGGAGATCATACCGACGTACATTATGCCGGGGATCCCGAGGTTAAGGTTGCCGGATTTTTCGGTAAGTATCTCGCCGGTGGCGCCGAACAGGATCGGCGTGCCCTGCAGTATCGCGCGGGCGGCGAAGTCCATAATTCCGTTTATCATGTTATTCCGCCTCCTCTTTCTTTGCTCCGCGCCTGCGGTTGAAATGCACTTCGTAGTTTATAAAGAATTCGCAGCCGATTATGAAGAACAGGATTATACCGGTGAGGATATCGGAATAAGAGGAGTTCAGCCCGAATTTGGTGGAGACCTCCTCCGCTCCCCTGCTCATAAACACGATGAGCGCGGCGGTGAGTATCATAAGCAGCGGATTGAACTTTGCGAGCCAGGAGACCATTATAGCGGTGAAGCCGTTGCCCCCGGCGAGGTTCGCGTCGATGGAATACGAAGTCGCGCCGACGAGCAGGAGCCCCATAAGTCCGCAGATCGCGCCGGAGAGCGCCATGGTGCGGATTATAACCTTTTTTACGTTTATGCCGATGTAGCGGGCGGTGTTTTCGCTTTCGCCGACGACGGCGATCTCGTAGCCGTGCTTGCTGTAATACATATAGACGTATATGAACGCGGTGAGCAGAGTTACGATTATTATATTGAGCATATACTGCTGTCCGAACAGGACGGGGAGCCGCCCGTGGGTGAGCAGGCTCGGGCCGACGGTGTTGGAGCCGCTTTTATCGGCGATCTTCAAGAAGTATTCGACAAGCTGTATCGCGACGTAGTTGAGCATTAAGGTGAACAGCGTTTCGTTCGTCTTCCAGAACGCCTTGAATACCGCCGGGATAACGCCCCAAAGCGTACCCGCGCCGATACCCGCCGCAATCATAACGAGCGTTACAGTCCAATCGGGGACCTTGCCGCCGAGTCCGACCATAACGGCGGCGGTGGCGAGCGCTCCCGCCAGAACCTGCCCTTCGGCGCCGATGTTCCAGAACTTCATTTTGAAGGCGGGCGTTACCGCGAGCGAGATGCCGAGCAGCATAACGAAGCTTTGCGCCGTGCCCCAGATGCGGTATTCGCTGAACGCGCCTTTTACCATGGTGCCGTAGATCGAAAGCGGGTTGTCGCCCGTAACGAGCGGGGTGATTATGCTTCCGAGCACCAGCGCGGCGAATATCGCGGCGACGCGGATAAGTATGCGCCGTTTGAGCCCGACTCCGTCGCGCTTCGTAATGGTCACCCACGGCGTCTTTCCGGCGTGCGCTTCCTTCGGGACGGCGGTCTTAACGTTATCAGTCATTGTCGCGCTGCACCTCCTTTGCTTTTGTCATAAGCAATCCTATCTCTTCTTTCTTGGCGGTCCTGCCGTCGAGTATTCCGGTGATCCTGCCCGCGCAGAGTACCATTATCCTGTCGCAAAGCTCCAGCAGAACGTCCAGATCCTCGCCGACGTAGATCACGGCGACGCCGTTTTCCTTCTGCGCGTTAAGAAGATTGTAGATCATATACGAGGAATTTATATCCAGTCCGCGTACCGGATAAGCCGCCATAAGCACCGAGGGCGCCGAGGCGATCTCGCGGCCGACGAGCACCTTCTGCACGTTCCCGCCGGAAAGGCGGCGGACCGGAGTCTGCGCGCTCGGAGTAACGACCTGCAGACTTTCGATGATCCTTTCGGCAAGCGCTTTGGGCGGCTGTCTGTCCAGAAATACCGGCTTTCCGCCGCGGTAGCTGCGCAGCATCATATTGTCGATAATGTTCATATTGCCGACGAGGCCCATGCCGAGACGGTCCTCCGGCACGAACGAAAGCCGCACGCCGAGGTCGCGTATCTGCATAGGCGTTTTGGTACGCAGGTCGATCATCGCGTCGTTCGACGGATCGAAGTAGGTTATTTCGCCGTAAACGTTGTTCTGCAGCCCGGCGATGGCTTCCAGCAGTTCGCGCTGGCCGCTGCCCGCCACGCCGGCGATACCGAGTATTTCGCCGCTTCGCGCGGAAAAAGAAATGTCGTGCAGGCGCTGCACACCGTCCGCGGAGTAAAGATCTATATGTGAAACGACCAGACGGTCGCGGGGGTTTTCGGGTTCGGACCTGCCGATGTTGAGCGAAACGCGCTTGCCGACCATCATTTCGGTAAGCTTTATCTCGTCGGTCTCGGAGGTGTTGACTGTGGCGATATGTTCGCCCCTGCGAAGCACCGCCACCCTGTCGGAAATGGAGAGCACCTCGTGGAGCTTGTGCGTGATTATGATTATCGATTTGCCGTCGTCGCGCATACGGCGGATAACGGCGAAGAGCTTTTCCGTCTCCTGCGGGGTGAGTACCGCGGTGGGTTCGTCAAGAATAAGTATATCGGCTCCGCGGTAAAGCACTTTTACTATCTCGACAGTCTGCTTTTCGGAAACCGACATATTGTAGATCTTTTTATTGGGATCGAGATCGAAACCGTAGCGTTCCGATATCTCGGCGACCTTCGCCGCCGATTTTTTAATGTTGAACCGCGAGCCGTCGTCGATGCCGAGCACTATGTTTTCGGTCGCGGTGAAAATATCCACGAGCTTGAAATGCTGGTGGACCATTCCTATGCGGTAGGAGAACGCGTCCTTGGGCGAATTGATATTCGCCTTTTCGCCGTTTACGAATATCTCGCCGCTGTCGGGGCGATAGATGCCGGAGATCATATTCACGAGCGTCGTCTTGCCGCTGCCGTTTTCGCCCAGTATGGCAAGCACTTCACCGAACTTTACGTCGAGTGAAACGTTTTTGTTTGCGACGACCTTCGTGCCGAACGCCTTTGTGATATTTTTCAATTCAAGCGCGTATTTTTCCCCGCTTTGTATGGTTTCGGTGTTCACGCGGGCCTACCTCCTATATTCTTTTGAGGCGGGGCGCTTCCGGGCGCCCCGCCTCATATGGGGTTATTCTGTAAGGGTGATCAATACTTCTCGTTGATGAATTCGATGCCGTCGATCCTCACGTCGAAATACGGAGCGGAACGGTATTCGGACTCGTGGAAGTATCCGTCCTTAACGGCCTCGGTATCCTTTTCGAAAGCGGTGTCGTAGTGAACGTCCGCCATATAGGAATCGAGCTTGCTGCCGCCCACGGTGAAGTTGGCGGTGTTGAACACGTGCAGAGTGCCGGCTTTGAATTCGGCGATAGCTTTGTCGATGGCTTCCTTGGTGCCTTCAGCGGCGGCTTTCTTGTTGAGGCCGGAGAGGACGATGGAGCCGGTAGCGATGTTGCCGGTCCAGTCGGTATCGATGGCTTTGCCTTCGGTGACCTGCTTGATTATGTAGTGGAAGTAGGGTTCCCAGTTGATGGCGGAAGAAATGATGAAGGTGTTTTCGCCCGCTTCAATGGTGGAGCCGTTGTAGGAGATGTTCGGAACGCCCGCGTCTTCGCAAGCGGTGGGAGCGCCGAGAGAGTCGGCGTGCTGGCTGATGAGAACGCATTTATCGGTCTGGATAAGGGCGGTAGCGGCTTCCTTTTCGGTCGCGGGATCGTACCAGGAGCCGGTGTATCTGACCTTCATGGTGACGGACGGGCAAACCGATTTTGCGCCGAGATAGAAGGAGGTAAGACCGGAGATAACTTCGGCGTAGGTGAAGGCGCCGACGTAGCCCATAACGGCCTGCTCGGCGGTGATCTTCTTCGCTTCGATCATTTCGTTCAGCTTCATACCGGCGGCGATCCCCGCGAGGTAACGGCCTTCGTAAATGGAAGCGAAAGCGTTGTGGTAGTTGGAAAGTCCTTCGGTATGAGCTCTGGTGCCGGTGGCGTGGCAGAACTGAACGTCCGGATATTCCTTCGCGGCGGCGATCATATGCTCTTCGTGACCGAAGCTGTCGGCAAACACGATCTTGCAGCCGCCCTTTGCGAATTCAACGGCGGCGTCCTTGCAGGCGGAGCTTTCGGGGATGTTGGTCTTTACAAGGACCTGTTCGTCGGAAAGGCCGAGGGCTTTCTGAACGTTTCTGATAGCTCTGATAAAGTTGTTGTCGTAGGTGGAGTTTTCATCGTGCAGGCAGATAACGCCTATTTTGAAGTCGTCCTTCACGGTGAACTTTTCAAGCGTGGGTGCGGGAAGCAACGGATCGGTTTCGTTGGAACTGGTGCTGCCACCGTTGTTGCACGAAGCCAGAAGAGTAGCGCTTACGAGCATCATGGCAACCATAAGGAATGCGATGATCTTCTTTGACATTTTTAATGTCCTCCGTAAAATAATAATTATTTTATAAAAGCGGTCTCCCGCGTTTTATACCTGCCGAAGCCGCGGATTCATTTCCCGCGGTATCTTATCCCCTCTTCGGGGCTCATGGATTCGATCATTGCGAGCGATTCCACGCGGACGCCTTTCGCCCTTATCGCGTCGCCGCCGCCCTGGAACGCCTTTTCGATAACTATTCCGGCGCCGACGAGCTGCGCGCCCGATTGCTCCACGATATCTATAAGCCCGTTGAGCGCGTTGCCGAGCGCAAGGAAATCGTCGATGATAAGGACTTTGTCGGAAGGCGAAAGATACGCCTTGTTGACGATGACCGTGCTGGTGTTGCCGTGGGTGAAGGAATCCACCAGAACGGAGTAGAATTCGCCGCTCATATTGCTGGTTTTGGACTTTTTGGCAAAAACAGCCGGACAATCAAAAAATCGCGCCGTAAGACAAGCGATACCGATCCCCGAGGCCTCGATGGTCAGTATCTTGTTCACGCCGCAATCGCGGAACAGGCGGTAGAATTCACGCGCGAGTTCGTCTGCAAAGGGTACGTCGATAAGGTGGTTAAGAAAGCAGTCCACCTTCAAGACGTTTCCGGCGCCGATAACGCCGTCTTTTCTTATCCTTTCTTCGAGAAGCTTCATACGCGACCGCCTTAAAAAAGAAATAAATCAAAAATCTCTTTCGATTATATTCTACAAAAAACTTTTAATTTTTGCAACCCGCATTTTTGACAATCTTAAACAATTCTCGTTTTACGCGCTTGTGCAAATATACGAACCGTTAAAAACGCACAAAAAAAACGAAAAAAGTCTTGACTTTCCCGCTTACTTATGTTATACTAACACCCGCTGACGCGAGCGAAACGCTGGTGTAGCTCAATGGCAGAGCAGCTGATTTGTAATCAGCAGGTTGGGGGTTCGACTCCCTTCACCAGCTCCACACCGGCGCCTCCGCGCGGCGAATATATAAATGGGGGAATTCCCGAGCGGCCAAAGGGGGCAGACTGTAAATCTGTTGTCACTGACTTCGGTGGTTCGAATCCACCTTCCCCCACCAGAAAACCCGATGCGAATGCAGAGTGTTCTTAAGGACAGTTACTGAAACAAGAACAACCGAGCATTCGCAGGGCAAGAGAAATACCGAGATTACAGAAATGTAGTCCCGGTATTCTTCTTTTTATAAAAGAAATC
>JAEEGL010057287.1_pt1 | contig 40806 bp, 34 predicted proteins | sample 9134231 | NCBI WGS metagenome assembly JAEEGL01 (sample SAMN16246548, study PRJNA631951) | gut metagenome | biome: gut microbiome; feature: rumen; material: fiber-attached | host: Bos | place: Iran: Karaj | collected 2018-10
ATGGAGATGAAATCCGATTCCAAAGCAATTGAATACAGGAAGTATGATGCGCGTTTTGAGTCGGAAGTGCTTGAGATTTTTACTGCATCGTTTGTAAATTATCCGCTGTTTTACGGCATTTTCAAAGACGGCTTCAAGGACGAAAAAAGGTTCCTTGAATTCTACAGGTGCCTGATGAAAGTGATTTTCAGAGCGACAATCCGTCAATACGGATGCTATATCGGATTTAAGGGAGATAAAATTGTCAGCCTTGTAATCATTGAGTCGCCGGATGACAAGCCCGTTGGCGTATGGGATAACACGGTATGCGGAATGATGAATGTCATTTTAAAGCTGGGTCTTAAAAAAACTTTCGGTTTTATGGATCTCTCAGATCAGACGGAGCGCGTTGTCAGAGGCATAACAGAGCCGCACTGGCATCTGTATTTTCTGTCGGTTGACCCTGAGCATCAAGGCGATGGCATAGGCTCACACGCGATTAAATCATTTATTATTCCCCTGGTTAAAGAGAACGGCGGCAAGCTGATTACCGTTACCACAAACGCCTCGGGTAATGTGAATTTCTATCTTAACAGCGGGTTCTCGCTTGTTGAGGAAGAAACGCTTGAATATTGCGGAAAACCGGTGAGCAACTGGACCTTCAGAATGGATTTATAAGATAATAAATTTCGTTTAGCGGGATTGACTGCGAAGAAAAGATTTAAATCAACATTTGTAAAAAACGGAAAGTGAGCATTATGAATTTGAATTTAATACCCGCGCAGGCAAAAAATACTGGCAACTATTTCTGCACCTGGGATTCACAGTGTGACCATATAAACACTTGGAAAGATTGTCCCAATGACTTCACCTCCCGCGACGCTATGTGCGAAGAGTTTCTGTTTGGCGAAAGCGGACTTCTAAATAGTTTCGACGGTGTCAGAAAAGACCTTATTGTTGTGCTTGATGACGGATGGGATGTTCCTTACGGCGCAAAAGACACCCGTGTTTTCGGCTCACTTGTAGCTGACCCGGAGCGTTTCCCCTCTTTAAGCCGTATGACACCCGCAGGACGGCTTAAAGCGCTGTCGCAGCGCATAAAATCGCTGGGCTACAAAGGTCTCGGCCTTTGGGTGCCGTCACAGTCACAGTTAATGACAGACAGCAAAGAAATCTCTCGCACTCCCGAAGAGGAACGTCACTTTTGGGAAGAACGGGCAAAGTGGTGCTATGAAGCAGACATTACTTATCTTAAAGTTGACTGGGGTGCGCACCATCATGACGCCGGTTACCGCGCAATGATGACGGAGTGTGTGCGAAAATTTTCACCGGATACAGCAATAGAACACGCTTTTGCCGGTTACCCGCTGTTTGAAACGGACGGGTATGAAATCACACGGGAAAAAACGGATTATCTTAAAAATGTTTTGCCTGCAAGCGATTATCTAAGGACCTACGATGTGGTTCACGAGCTTAAATACGCCTCGACCGTCAACCGCGTTTCAATCTGTCTCAAAGCGGCAAAGGGCTGCGACTGCGAAACTGTTCTGAATATTGAAGATACCGCTCTCATCGGTGCGGCGCTAGGCTGCTCAATCGGTGTTATGCGTCACGAGCTTGAAAAGAAACGCAAATATCTTCCTCTCCCACCGAGACAGGTGTCAGAATCAGTCTGCGCTCTGCGCTGGCAGAGAATAGCACCTCCTTTTTCCGCCGGCAGCACTGAGCTTCATATTTCCGCTGAACGATTAAAAGATGTCTGGCGCTGCCCGAAGCGTAAGCCGGGTTACTGGCCAGATGTGACCGAGGGTGACTATTATGTGACCGCACCCGCGGCGGTTTCCAGAAATATGCCTCTGCCGAAGGTTACATCAAAGGGCGAAAAGCCGTATGTGCTCTGCTCCGTTAACCCCGAAAACGGAGCGCTCTGTGTTGCAGTTACGCCACGCACTTTCGTTGAAGGCATCGATATAACCCCTCTTGCCGATATCAGAGTCAAAGGCGGATTGCCGGACAAACCGATCGGAATTTTCGGCAGGTTCGAATCTCTTTGCATAGAATTTGAAGAAGATGCGCAGGGCAAAAAAGTTTTTGCGCAGAACATGCTTTCAGACACAGCGCAGGATATTACTTCGCTTGTTACCCTCTCCGGCAAGTGTCTTACCATCCCAGGCAGAGTTATGCTGAGCGTCGGCTCGCCCGAAGAGCCCGAAAAAGGAATCCCTGCAGTCGTAATAAAACTGTTTAATAAGAATTGAGCTTTTATGAAATCGGTAAACATCATGAACTTCGCGCGGCGATTACCACAGCGTCAATCTTTGCCGGAGATTTTCTCAGCAAAAGGCGCAAAAAGAAGCTGAAAGCCGCCAATATCCTACCTGTAAAAAAAGCTCAAACAAAATAAGCAAATTATCCGTGCTTTTTATTACGGGAAAAATTAAAATAAAAGCAAAAACATATTGACACAGTGTCAGAATAGTTGTATAATGCAATTGCTGACACGGTGTCAATTTTGTTTTTGAGGTGATATTTATGCCCAGAGGTTCGGCGGAATTAACCAACGCCCGCAGAGAAGAAATCATCAGCGCCTGCAAAGAACTTTATAAAACAATGAGTTTCAAGGATATCACGATTAAAGAAATTGCGAACTATACCTCCTTTACCCGCCCTTCGATTTATAACTACTTTGAAACAAAGGAAGAGATTTTTCTTGCCATTCTTCAAAAGGAATATGAGCTGTGGGTGAAAGAGATTGAAAATGTTATAGGTGAAAATGAAACGATGACCAAAGAACAGCTTGCCGAAGTGCTCGCCTCCTCCCTAGAAAACAGGGCGCTTCTCTTAAAGCTGATGAGTATGAACCACTATGATATGGAAGCAAACAGCCGCATGGAAAAACTGGTTGAGTTTAAAAAGGCATACGGCGCTTCGCTGACCGTTGTTGAAAAGCTGATTGGGAAATTCCGGATAGAAGCCGACAGTGCTGCCTTTATCTATAATTTCTTCCCGTTCATTTACGGAATTTATCCCTATGCCGTAGTAACCGAAAAACAGCAGGAAGCAATGAAACAGGCGGGAATTGAATACCGGTACCATACCATTTATGAGCTTGCATACGGTTGCGCGTTAAAGTTACTTGAAGTATGAAGGGCAGATTACTTTACAGTGACAAAAACAAAAATCTATGAAAAAACCGGAGGATAAAAAATGAAAACAAAAATTACAGCGCTTTTTACTATTGTAATACTTGTACTTTCACTTGCTGCCTGCGGCGCAAATACAGACACACAGACCCCTCAGGAGCAGCCCGATACATCCGCGGTACAGAATAAGCCGGATGAAACAACCGGCACCGCCGCGCAGCCCGTAACAAAAGCGGGCAAAACCCTTGTTGTATTTTTCTCCGCAACCGGCACAACAAAGGGCGTTGCCGAAAAAATAGCGAAAGTCACAAACGCCGATATTTATGAAATCAAGGCGGCGCAGACTTATACGGATGCCGACCTCAACTGGCACGACAGCTCCAGTCGCACAACAAAAGAGCAGAATGATAAATCCGTCCGTCCCGAAATAGCAAGTGAAAAGCTTTCACTTGACGGTTATACAACCATATTCATCGGTTATCCAATCTGGTGGGGCGAAGAGCCTCGCATTATGGATACCTTCGCGGAAAGCTATGATTTTGATGGTATTACAATGATTCCTTTCTGCACTTCGGGCGGCAGCGGAATCGGCAGAAGCGGCAAAAATCTTGAGGAAAACGCGGTCAGCGGCACCTGGCTTGACGGCGAGCGTCTGAGCGCCGGCGTTTCAGAAGCCGAGATTCAGACATGGATTGATTCATTACAATAACTGACGGAGATAAAAATGCCGGTCAAACGTAAAAATATGATAAAGCGTATCGTTGACACCGGACTGACCGTGATTCTGCTTTGCCTTATGGCATATCAGGTGACGGGAGAAGCGCTTCACGAATGGCTCGGTATAGGTATGACGCTGCTTGTCATATTACACCAGGTACTTAATATCAGATGGTACGGCGCTTTATTCAATGGTAAGTATCACGCCCTTCGCGTAGCGCAGACAGCGGTGAATCTGCTTTTGCTCCTGTCATTTGCGCTGACGGCCTTCTGCGGTATGGCTATGAGCAGCAAAGCGGTGCCGTTTCTTTACGGCATTGCTCCCGTATCCTTCGCAAGGCAGACTCATCTTTCGCTCTCTCACTGGTCGTTTGTGCTGATGGGACTTCACCTCGGCATTCACCTTACGGTTATGGTGTCAAAGATGCCGGGTAAAACGCGCAAAGCGATGACGGCGTTATTCTGCGCCGCGGCTGCAGCGGGACTCTTCTTCTTCCTTAAAAACAGAATATACAACTATCTGTTTTTCAGGGTGCCTTTCGCGTTACTAGATTATGAAAAACCCCCGGTAATCGTATTCATTGAAAATATACTGATGCTTCTGCTTTTTACCTTTGCGGGGCTGATGCTTGCGCGCCTCTGTAAAAAGGGCAAAAAGGCAAAAAGCGACATCACAAAGCAATAACAAAAAGGAGAAATCAAAATGAGCAAAAAACTGGTAGCATACTTTTCTGCAAGCGGTAAAACCGCATCAAAAGCAAAGGCGCTCGCCGAAGCGGCAGGCGCGGATTTATATGAAATCAAGCCGGGAAAGGCATACACAAAATCTGACCTCAACTGGATGAACCCGCTCTCACGCAGCAGCAAGGAAATGAAAAACAGCATTAAGCCTGCCCTTGCAGATAAAGACGCGAAAATTGAAAACTATGATGTTATATTTGTCGGATTCCCGATCTGGTGGTATGTTGCGCCGACGATAATAAACAGTTTTCTTGAAGCATACGATTTCAGCGGCAAAAAGATTGTTCTTTTCGCGACGTCAGGCGGAAGCGGCTTCGGCAAGGCAGCGCAGAATTTACAGCCAAGTGCGCCGAATGCAAAGATTGTTGAGGGCAAAATCTTAAACGGCTCAGTTTCAGCAGCAGAATTAAAAGCATTTGCAAATGCGTTTTAAAAGATTTACTTAAAGAAAAAAGAGGATAAATATGAGCAAAAAAATAACACAGACTGCCGGCAGAGATCAGCTTGGCAATTTTGCACCGATATTCGCTCATCTGAATGATGATGTGCTTTTCGGTGAGGTTTGGAACGAGCCTGTTCTTGACACAAAAACAAAGTGTATGATAACCGTTGTTTCTCTTATGGCAAGCGGTATAACTGACAGTTCACTTAAATATCATCTTGAAAACGCAAAAAAACACGGCGTTACAAAAGAGGAAATTGTAGCGATTATCACACACTGTACCATGTATACCGGATGGCCCAAGGGCTGGGCTGTATTCCGCCTCGCAAAGGAAATATGGGCGGATGGACAATCTGCTTCGACTGAAAAAGACAGGTTTCAAAGCAAAATTATGTTCCCTGTAGGCGAAGAAAACCCATACGGTGAGTTTTTCAGCGGAAAAAGCTACCTCGCCCCGGTTTCAACCGAACAGATTCCCGTTTACAATGTTACCTTTGAACCGGGTTGCCGCAATAACTGGCATATTCACCACGCAAAAAGCGGCGGCGGTCAGATGCTTATCTGCGTAGGTGGCAGAGGATTTTTTCAGGAGTGGGGAAAAGCTCCCGTTGAAATGACAGAAGGAACCGTAATCAACATTCATGCAGAGGTTAAGCATTGGCACGGCGCGGCTGAGAATTCGTGGTTTGCTCATCTCGCTTTTGAAATACCCGGCGATGAAACAGTCAACGAATGGCTTGAGCCCGTAAGTGACAGTGAATACAACGCTCTTGTTTAATGCTTTAAAATACAGCTTAGCAAACATTACAGAAAAGCCGCAAACAGAATGTGCGGCTTGATTTATGTAAATATAAAAGAAGAACACCAAATAATATTATTTAATACTTAATAAGTTATTAATATCTCAGTAATTATATGCTATAATCATTGTATATTTAGGTATAGTTTTATTTTAAAAATAGTTTTCGGAGATGATTTTCAATGAAGCTTAAATCCTTAATTAGCGCTATTCTGATTTTTGCGCTTATGTTTACGCTTGCATCGCCGGTATTTGCCGCAGCGCCTGCGTCGGAATCACCGCAGGAAGAAACTTCTGATATTCTTAATGATTTTGTGTCGTTTTTTCAGAAAACATTCTATAAAATCAAATCATTCTTTGACAGCATAAGATACTTCTTTGAAGTCAAAGAAGAAGGTGTTGAGAACACAATGAACAAAAACGCAATTCATATGCTCAAGTCCGTTACGGATACTATCGGCGACAGTTTTATTATAACTACCGAAGACGAAAAAGTCATAGTAGTTGACGGCGGATTTAAAAACGAAACGGATTACTTTATACAGTATCTTAAAGCGGTGACCGGGCAGAAAAAGCCCGTAATTGACGCGTGGTTCCTTTCTCACCCTCACACCGACCATGTAGAGCTTTTCAATGAAGTTGCTGAAAACCGTACAAATCAGGTCACATTCAACAAGGTTCTTCTTAATTACCCGCCTGTTGAGCTCTATGAGTCACGCTCTCAGGAAGAAGGCGCTCAGATGGCAGGCGAATTCTGCCGTATAAGCAAGGCGTTTCCCGAAAAAGTGCAGATACTCAACACCGGAGATATATTCAATATCGGCGCTGCAAAAATCACCGTTCTTTACACATGTGACACATCTTTTATTGATGTCAATGAGCACTCGGTAATATTCCGCATGGATCTCGGCGGTAAAAGCACCATGTTCACAGGAGACGCGCAGGTAAACGCAGGCAACAAAACAATTGAGATGTGGGCTGAAAGCGGCCTGCTTGACTGCGATATCTGCAAAATGGCTCACCACGGTCAGGACGGAGTTGACCGCAATTTCTATGAGGCGGTTTCACCGGAAATATGTCTGTGGCCTACCCCCTCATGGGTATGGGACAACAGGAACGGCAACCTTAAAACGCTCGAAGTTCGCGAGTGGATTCAGGAAATCGGCGTAAAAGAGAACTACGTCGCGAAAGACGGTTCCAAAGTGCTGTATTTAAACTGAAAGCAATCCGGTTTTGCTGATTATTCACGGCGGAGAAGATATGATATGCCCCGTAAGCGCGGCGCGTCAGTGGTTTGATAATCTCTGCGCACCGAAAAAAAGATTTTGAGGTTATAAAAGATGCCTCTCATATGGTAAACTTTGAACAGCCTGACAAATGGAACAGGCTTCTTGAAAGCGTTCTGCCGGAAAACAATAAATAAGAACTCCCGCCCCATAGGTTTTACCTTTGAGGCGGGTTTCCGTTTAAATAATTACATTTGGAAATTCTTTATATACGAATCTATGCAAGACTGAACGATCTCTTCGGCCACTGCACGGGGCTCAACCTCTGTTACAGTAGTATCCGTCTTATGCTCAAGCGATTTATAAACTTCAAAGAAATGCTTTATTTCTTCAAATCTGTGGGGAGGAAGCTTATCAATATCGTGATAAAAGCTGTAATTGGGGTCGTTGACAGGTACGGCAATTATTTTTTCGTCCCTCGCTCCCCCGTCTTCCATAATAAGCACGCCTATGGGAACGCATTCAACTATCGTCATCGGGCGTATGATTTCGCTGCAAAGCACAAGCACGTCAAGCGGGTCTCCGTCTGCGGCATAAGTGCGGGGAATGAAGCCGTAATTCGCGGGGTAATGAGTTGAAGTAAACAAAACTCTGTCAAGCTTGAGCATGCCGGTTTCTTTGTCAAGCTCATACTTGTTCTTACCGCCCTTGGAAATTTCTATAACAGCGTAAAACCTGTCTTTTTTAATCCTTTTTGGAGAAATATCATGCCATATATTCATTATTAAGCACCTCTGAATTTTTTATCTGACTGCCGGCACATTGATTTCAAGGTCGGTCAGGGGGAAGGAACAGCAGGGATGAATGCAACCGAAATCCTTATCCGCAAGCCTTCTGTAATCAATCTGTTTCGGTATATATACTTCACCGGATATTAAATGCGAATGGCAGAATCCGCACTCACCGCTTCTGCAGCGTGAGGGAACGGCAATGCCGTTTTTTTCAAGAATCTGCATAACCGAGTCGCAGGAATTTCCGGTAACAGTTCTGGTTTCGTCCTGTATGGTAACGGTAATCTTAACCTCTTCGGGTACATCGGAGGGATAATCTGCCTGCGAAGAAGGATTATGCAATTCGCCGAACATTTCCCTGCGTATGAATTTTCTTTCTATGCCGAGTTTGTCTGTTTCTTTTTCAAGAAATTCATACATCTGCTGAGGTCCGCAGATAAACACAGAATAATCCCCGTTATCGGGAGCATATTTTTTAATCAGATCCGCGGTGATAAATCCTTTTTCGGCTCCCGCAGGCATTTCTTCCTCAGCGGTGTCACTGAGCACATGAACTACCTTGATTTTGCCGCACTTCTTCTCAAGAGCCTCAAGCTCGTCCTTAAACAGAATATTAGCGGGATCTCTGCTGCCGTAAAGAAGGACAAGATTGAAATCCTCATCTCCGTCACAAACCGCGTTTGCCATTGAAACAAACGGAGTGATGCCGCTGCCGCCGGCAAGGCAGATAACCGTGCCCGCATCTCTGAGCGGCTGATATTCAAAATTACCCGAAGGCGCGGAAACCTCTACGCAGGTGCCGACAGCCCAATTTGAGAGTATATGGTTTGACATAAGTCCGCCGTCAACGCGTTTAACGGTCAGCTCATAAAATCCCTCAAGCGAGTTTTTCGGCGATGAAGAAATGGAATACGCTCTGCTCAGCGGTATTGAACCGACATTTTCAAATACTGTAAGGTATTTGCCGGCGCCGAAATAAGCAAGCTTTTCGGTGCCCTTTTCAGTATCGGGCACAAGCCTGAAGCTTTTGCAGTCAGCGCTTCTTTCAATTATTTCGGCAACTTTAAGATATTGCCTTACGGGATGCAAAGCAGCAGCGAGAGCCCTGGCGCTGTCAGTGCCCTCAGGAACCTCGGGCGAACCGCTTTTGAATCTGGATTGCCTGTTTCCGAGCATAGGAAGAAACTTACGGGCGCTTAATGATTTAATCGGGCTTGCCATATTATTTTCCCTCCCTGAATGCTTTAATTGTGAGTTTTGCGGCTTTTTCGCCTGTGTAGTATGCGCAGCCGTATCCGTCTCCGCGCTCCTGAGAAGCTCCGCAGAAAAGGAAATTATCAAACGGCTGATCCTGCATATACTGAATGGTTCTGGGTATCAGGCTGTCCCATTTCTCAAGCATATATCCGTAAGGTGTACCCATAGGCGTGTTCAGATATCTTGAAAATGTCGGCGGAAGAGCAATTTCAATCTCTTCTATATAGGGCCTGATTGAAATATTGAGCGCTTTCTCGCATGTATCAATAAGGAATCCGGCAACTTTTGTTTTGAGCTTTTTATAATCCTGCGGCTTTACATCCTTGAGAGGATCGCCGAAAGTCATTGTTGTAAGGAAAAGCTGAGAAGTTCCCGGAGGTGTACAGTCCGGAATAACTTCATTAAGGCAGTTGATAATGCAGAAGCCGCTGTAGAAATCGCCGCACGCTTCATACTGCTTGTCAGAATCCGAATCCGGAGCGATAAAGATTGAATAATCCTTAATGCCGAGCTCCTCTTTGGTTTTATTCATGCCGAGATAAACTGTTGTAAGCGAAACGGCGGTTTTCCTGGCGTTGGTCATCCTGATTTGCTTCTCCGGTATATCATCTTTGCCAAACAAGTCGCTCAAGACGAATTTCGGGGATGCGTTGCAGATAAATCTGTCTGCGAATACTTCTTTGTTACCGTTCACTTTTACGCCGGCAGGACGTCCGTCTTTCATAATAACCGATGTTACCTCAGAATTATACCAGATGTCTCCACCGTTATCACGGATTGACTTATCAATTGCAAGGCTCATTTCGTGGCTTCTGTTGCGGGGCATTGAAGCGCCGTTTTTGATATATCCATTCAGAACGGCAAGATAATACTGAAAATCGAACTGAGATGCGGGGCTGCCCATATAGCACCAGTAAGTGTTGAATATATCCTGCGCCTTTTTGGGCATACCGAGTGTGTCAAGGCCCTCTTTGATAGTGTGAGATGTGAGGCGCATAAAATCGGGCATATACTTGAGAGCCTTGAATATGCCTCCCATATTGTCACCCTCACCCATACATTCAAAAGCCTTTGTCATTTCTTCCGAAAGCTCAAAAGCTTTCATGCAGCTGTCATAAGAGCCGGGAACAATCTCATCAAGCTTACGGCTGAACGCTTCAAAACCGACGGGCATTCTGGCGTCAACAGAAACACGCACTCCGTCTTCGTTTATAAAGCTGTCTTTGTCGCCTTCCTTCGCCGGAACAACAAGCCGGAAAGTGGAGTTATGCTTTACCCAGTTAACTTTTGCTTCCATATTGCCAAACTGAATATCAAGAGGACCGGGGCTTTCGGGTGTACCTATACCGCAAAGCTCGTGAAGCGACGGCTCAAATTCAAATCTGCCTCTTACAAAAGAAGAGGCTGAGCCGCCGGGAATGTTGTGCCTTTCAAGCAAGAGCGTTGAAAGCCCGGCTTTTGAGCAGGTGGCAGCCGCTGCAAGACCGCCGTTGCCGGCACCTATGACAATCACATCATATTTCTTCATTAACAGTTATTCCTCCTTTGATATTTCATTTTCAGCGTTAATCTGTTTTCTTTTTTTAACTTTATTCATAACAACGCTTGCCGCTATCGCAAACAAAAGAGCCGGCAGAGCATAAAGATATGAAAGAGGGTTTGATAAATCACCTTTTGATCCGACAACAGTCCAGAGAATATTCAGAATGAGCATGCCGAGATTTGCGGCGGCAAAATATTTGCCGAAGGGAATATCCATTGCTCCGAAAATAAGGCTGCTCAGATCAGAAGGCATAAAGCCGCCGGCCTTGAAAACAAAAACAAGTGAAAAGCTGTTAGCGTCAGCAAAATCATCTATCTTTTTAACTGCTTTGAACCTGGATGAAAGGGTTTCAATCATTGATTTGCCTGTGAATCTGCCCAGATAATACGGCAAAATCAAGCTGAGGGCTGTTGCAACGGCATTTACTGCAACCGCCACAAAAAAATTATCAAATACTATTCCCGAGAGTACAAAGAGCACCGCAGGGGGAAATATCAGGGCAAAAGATTTCACTATGCTGAACCCTGTCAGAATCAAAGCAATGGTAAAAGCTCCTCCGGTCAGATATTCGGCAAGTGTATCGGCGGTTTTGACCGAAATATGATTCTTTGACATAAAAACAATACACACGGTAAGCATTGCAGCCATAAACAGAAATGAAAGAATCTGAAGAATTCTGACCAGTTTACCGTATTTCTTTTCATTTGAGGCAATGTTTTTTTCCACTCTGAAATCACCTGCCTTCATTTTTTTATTATAAATTAGTTTTTGCCGTATTGTCAACCGATAATAAACCAAATGTTATAAAAAAGCCCGCAGAAAACTGCGGGCAGATTTTTATATTTTAAGGATTCCGAAGGACTGAAGAATACCGGAAACAAGAATTGCGAAAATAAAAATCGGCGCAATCCATTTTACCATTACCGAGTAAAAGCCTTTTGACCTGAAATCACCGTTGATTTCAACCTCTTCTATTATTGATTTGGGTTTAATGATAAATCCGACCATAAAGCAGGTAAGCATACCTACAAGAGGCAGGAAAACATTATTTGAGATAAAATCAAGAAAATCGAGTATGCTGAAGCCGATTATTGAAACATTGCTCCAGATTCCGAAGCCGAGTGAACAAACAACTCCGAGGGCAACACCGTAAACGGCTACAATAAGTGTAGCGCTTGTGCGTTTAAGACCCATATTATCTATAAGGCCGGAAACTATCGCTTCCAAAATGGAAATAGAGCTTGTAAGAGCAGCAAAAAGAACAAGGAAAAAGAACAGCGGCCCGATTATTTTACCGGCAGGCATTTCATTAAACACTTTGGGAAGAGTGACAAACATAAGAGAAGGCCCGGTGCTCAGAGCGGATTTGTCTCCACCGGAAAACTCAAATACTGCAGGTATAATCATAAGCCCTGCAAGGAATGCTATTGCCGTGTCAAAAAGCTCGATTTTATGTGTTGCCCCGGTAATGCTCTCATCCTTTGAAAGATATGAGCCGTAAGTAATCATAATGCCCATTGCAAGTGACATGGAATAAAACAGCTGACCGAGAGCGGCAAGGAAAGTTTTGAAACTGAGCTCTTTGAAATTGGGTAAAAGATAATACTTTATTCCGGGCAGTGAGCCGGGTCTCGTAACCACATAAACAGACAGACCGACAGTGATAATAAGAAGAGCCGGCATAAGGATTCTGCTCAGCTTTTCAATACCGTTGTTTATACCGAAAATAACCACAAGAACTGTCGCTGCAATAAAAACAGCAAACCAGAGGAGCGGCTCGCCGGTTGATGAAACATAAGCGGAAAAATAAGAATCCGAAGCTGTGGCCGTGCTCTCGGCAAATGAAGCAAAAGTATATTTTGTTACCCAGCCGCCGATGAGGCAATAATACGGAAAAATAAGAACGGGCACAAATGTCGCCAGTTTTCCGAGCCAGCCCCATTTTTTGCTGAGCTTTCCGAATGCCGCGAGCGGACTTAACTGAGTTTTTCTGCCGATTGATATTTCAGTTATCATCAGCACAGTGCCGAATGTGAGAGCAAGAATAATGTATACAAAAAGGAATGCCCCTCCCCCGTATTTTGCGGCAAGATAAGGGAACCTCCAAAGATTGCCCAAACCGACAGCAGAACCGGCTGCAGCAAGAATAAAGCCGAGTTTGCCGGTAAATGTGTTTCTTTTTTCCATAGTGACAACATCTCCGTGAGTATTAGTAAATATTATCGACTATTATATCACAAAGAAAAACATTGTCAATTTTAATATAGTTTTATTATAAACATTAGATTGACAAACAATGTGATTTTTCATACAATACACTTATAAACGACTATGGAGGAATTCAGATGCTTTACAAGAAAAACTCCGCTAATGAGCTGTCGGACGAATTATTCAGAAATCCTACTTCAGAATACAGAAGCACTCCGTTCTGGGCCTGGAATAACGAGCTTGAAATCGAAGAACTCAAGCGACAGATAGAAATATTCAAAGAGATGGGATTCGGCGGATTCCATATGCATGTGAGAACCGGACTTACCACTCCCTATCTCAGCGATGAATTTATGGAGCTGATTAAAGGATGCACCGAAAAGGCCAAAGATGAAAAAATGCTCGCGTGGCTCTATGACGAGGACAGATGGCCATCCGGTGCCGCGGGAGGGCTTGTAACCAAAGATGAAAAATACAGACAGAGATGTCTTATTTTCAGCAGTGCTCCTCAGCCCGAAGAAACAGACGGAAAATCTGAGCTGAGCGTAAAGGGCAAAAACGCCCTTCTGAGATGCTATGATATTTCGCTGGATGATGAAGGTAATCTTCTGTCTTACAGGCAAATCGGCAAAGACGAAGAGGCAAAAGGCAAAAAATGGTATGCTTATTTGTCTGTAAATGCCGGCTCAACCTGGTTCAATAACAAGACTTATGCCAATACCCTTGACAAGGCAGCAATAGAGAGATTTATTGAAGTGACTCATGAAAGATACAAGCAGTCTGTAGGCGACGAGTTTGACGCAACAGTTCCTGCTGTCTTTACAGATGAGCCTCAGTTTACACGAAAGGAAAACTTCAAAAACCCGTTTGACTGCGATAAGGCTGAAATGCCCTGGACAGATGACTTTCCCGACACATTTAAAGAAGCTTACGGATTTGACATCTTTGATTATCTTCCCGAATTATTCTGGGAGAAACAGGATAACGGCATATCAAAAGCGAGATACCTGTATCACGATCACATCTGCGAAAGATTTACCGAAGCCTTTTCCGACACAATAGGCAAATGGTGCGATAAAAACAGGATATCACTTACCGGACATATGATGGAGGAGCCGTCTCTGCGCTCACAGACAAGAGCAGTCGGTGAAGCAATGAGGGCTTACAGAAGTTTCGGTATTCCGGGCATCGATATGCTTTGCGCAAATTTTGAATTCACTACCGCCAAGCAGGCCCAGTCCGCCGTTAATCAGTTTGGCAAAGAAGCAATGCTTTCCGAGCTTTACGGCGTAACCGGCTGGGACTATGATTTCAGAGGATACAAGCTGCACGGCGACTGGCAGGCTTGCCTCGGCGTAACAGTAAGAGTCCCCCATCTCTCCTGGGTATCAATGGAGGGAGAAGCAAAGAGAGATTACCCTGCTTCAATCAGCTATCAAAGCCCGTGGTGGAAGGAATATTCATACCTTGAGGATCATTTTGCAAGAGTAAACACGCTTATGACCAGGGGCAGACCGGTTGTGAAAGTAGGCGTAATTCACCCGATTGAGAGCTACTGGATTCACTTCGGCCCGGAAAGCAAAACGAAGAAGATTCGTGACAGAATGGACAGCGACTTTTTCAGCATCACCGACTGGCTTCTTAAGGGCAGTATAGATTTTGATTTTATAAGCGAATCACAGATTCCTTCTGTTTGCAGCATAAAAGACGGCAGATTCTGTATGGGTCAGATGAGCTACAGTGCTGTTCTTGTGCCCAACTGCGAGAGCCTCAGAAGCACCACAATTACCGCTCTTGAAAAATTCTGTAAAGCGGGAGGAAAAATTATATTCGCAGGCGACGCTCCTGCCATTTGCGACTGTGAATATTCCGACAAATGTGCCCCGCTTTTTAAAGATTCCGTAAAAGTTGCTTACACGAGAGAAGCTGTGCTAAGCGCTCTTGATGAATTCAGAATTATAAGAATCACTGAAAGCGGTGAGCTGACGGACGGTTTCATTTACAGGCTCAAAGAAGATAACGGTTCATATAATTTATTCATCAGCAGAGCCTGTGAACCCGAATCAAAGGCGTCTGTAAAAGCTCATAATCTTGAGATAGAATTAATCGGAAAACTTTACCCCGTTATTTATGATACTCAGACCGGAGAAAAATACTCTGCCTTATATGAGCATCGCGGCAATAAAACCGTCATTTTCAAAACGCTTTATGATTATGACAGCCTTCTGCTCAGGCTTTATAAAGATGACCCCGGTATATCTTACGCAGAAACAAAACAAATCCCGGCCTGTTCTCCTGTTTCAGTTCCCGATAGAGTTTCATATGAGACTGATGAAGAAAACGTGTTTCTGATTGATATATGCTCATTTTCACTTGACGGCGGCGAAACACACCCTGAAGAAGAAATATTGCGGCTTGACAATATATGCAGAATAGAGCTCGGTTTTGAAGAAAGGGGCGGCCGTGTTGCCCAGCCCTGGACTCTTCCCCCCGAAACCCCTTCGCACAGACTTACACTTATCAAAGAAATAGACAGCGAGATTTCTCTCAGCGGCGCATTTCTCGCTCTCGAAAAGCCGGAAGAAGCGTTCATTGAGTTTAACGGCAAAACGGTTGCGAACTCAGCGTGCGGATGGTTCACCGATAAGAGTATTAAGAAGGTTGCGCTGCCTGAAATCAAAGCCGGTAAAAACATACTGAAAGTTACAATACCCTTTGGCAAAAGAACAAACACCGAATGGATGTATATACTAGGCAATTTCGGAGTTAAAGTCAGCGGGCACAAAGCGGTTATCACCGAAAAGCCTCACGAAATATCTTTCGGCTCCGTTACTGCGCAGGGCTTCCCGTTCTACGCCGGTAACATCACCTATAAAATACCGGTCTCAAAGCCGGGAAACTATACACTTATAGTTCCGGATTATTACGGCGCGCTTATCAGCGCGGAATACGAAGGCGTTAATGCCGGAAAGATTGTTTACCCTCCCTACAGTCTTGATTTCACGGCAGCAAAAGCGGGTATTCTCTATGTAAAGCTTTACGGCAACAGAGCAAACGCATTCGGAGCGGTTCACAGAATCACGCCAAACGGCTGGATAGGTCCCGGCGCCTGGAGAACGGAAGGCGATGACTGGAGCTACTACTATATACTCAAAAACATCGGAATAATGACAAAACCCGAATTGAAAAACAATGATTAAAATTCTTAAGTATTCCAAGGGAAGCAAGCCGCTTTACGTGCTTGCTCCCCTGTTCAAGATGCTTGAAGCCGTTCTCGAGCTGACAGTACCGCTGATTATAGCTGAAATAATAGACAACGGCATTATAACGGGCAACAAACAGTATATCATAAAGCTGAGCATACAGCTTGTTATTCTCGGAGCGGTAGGACTTGTGTTTTCGATTACCGCTCAGTATTTTGCTGCCCGCGCCGCTGTGACAACAGTAAAAAAGGCTAAAAAATCATTGTTTGAGAAAATACAGTCGCTTTCGTTTTCTCAGCTGGACAAAACAGGCGGCTCTGCCTTGATTACAAGGCTTACTGCGGATATGGACAGCGTTCAAAACGGTATAAACCTCACTCTGCGTCTCTTGCTTCGCTCCCCGTTTGTTGTCGCGGGAGCCTGCGTAATGGCTTACCGGGTGGACGGTGTTTCATCTCTTGTATTCGCCGGAACGGTACCTGTTCTTTGCATAATCATTATTGCGATTATGTCGGTTACTGTATCACTTTTCGGAAAAGTCAGAGGTGCTCTTGACAAAGTCCTGATTTCAGTCAGAGAAAGTGTAACCGGTGCAAGAGTTATCAGGGCATTCTGCAAAGAAGAAGAAACCGAAAAAGAGTTTAATATTCTTAATGATATCCTCACACACTTTCAGCTTGTAACAGGCAGGGTTTCGGCTCTGCTCAATCCCCTGACTCAGGCAGCGGTGAATATCGGTATAGCCGTTCTGATTTACACCGGAGCTATAAGAGTAAACGCAGGTTTCATTACAGCCGGTGCCGTAGTTGCGCTGTATAACTATATGTCACAGATTCTCGTTGAGCTTGTCAAGTTTGCAAATCTTATCATTTCAATAACAAAATCCCTGGCCTGCGCAAAAAGAATCAGTGCAGTGCTTGATTTAACGGATGAAACCTCCGGCAACAGTCCTGAAGATTTCTTTTCAGACTCTTATATCGAATTCAGAAATGTTACATTTTCTTACAGCAAAGGCGCTGCCCCGGCATTAAAGAATGTATCGTTCAGGATAGACAAAGGAGACAAAGTAGGCATTATCGGCTCAACCGGCTCAGGCAAAACCACATTGATAAACCTCCTTTGCGGATTTTACAAACCGGACAGCGGCGAAATATACATCGGCGGCAAAAGTATATCCGGCTACAGCCCGGAAGAGCTGAGAAGCTTAACATCCGTATGCGAGCAGAAGCCTTGCATTTTCAAGGGAACCGTACGCTCAAACATCACTCTCGGCAACACAGACGCAACAGATAAAGAAATTGCCGACGCGCTTGAGATTTCGCAAGCAGCTTCTTTTGTGAATGAAAAAGAAGGTAAAACAGACGCTGTTTGTGAACAGGGCGGCATTAATTTCTCAGGCGGTCAGAGGCAGAGGCTTGCCATAGCAAGAGCCCTGCTTAAAAAGAGCGAAATACTCATTCTTGACGATTCATTCAGCGCGCTTGACTATCAGACCGAAGCCAAACTGCGAAATGCGCTCTCAGGCGTTAAGGGTAAAACTTTATTTGTGATTTCTCAGCGAACAGGGTCAATAACGGACTGTGATAAGATAATTGTGCTCGAAGACGGTGAAGCTGACACAGGCTCGCACGAAAGTCTGCTCGAATCAAACGAAACATACAGAGAAATTCACCGTACTCAATTTGATGAGGAGGCGGAAGCTGTATGAAAAATAAAACAACTCTCCTAAAAGTACTCTCATCAATGAAAAACTGCAGACTTCAGATTGCAGTTTCACTGCTATGCTCGGTTATTTCGGTATTATGTGCTCTGTATATTCCCGTCACAGCCGGAAAAGCCATTGATTTGCTGGTTTACAGCAAACCGGTTGATTTTACACAAATAAAAAAATATATTATTGTCATTGTCTGTCTTGCCGCAGCGGCCGGGCTGCTTCAGTGGATAATAAACGCCATCAACAACCGGGTTGCTTATATAACCGTGCGAGACCTCAGGAACAAGGCTGTTTCTAAAATCTGCGTTCTGCCCGTATCATATATTGACGGGGCTTCTGCGGGCGATATTGTCAGCAGAGTTATATCCGATGCAGATCAGCTTTCTGACGGTCTCATTATGGGCTTTTCACAGCTGTTCACCGGCATTTTCACCGCTGTTTGTACTCTTGTTTTCATGGTAAGGATAAATGTTACTATTGCTCTTGCAGTTGTTATACTTACCCCTCTCTCTCTGCTGATAGCAAGGTTTATTGCTTTCAGAACTCACTCAATGTTCAGAGCTCAGAGCGAATCGAGAGGAAAGCAAACCGCAATCATAGATGAATCAATCACCAACAGAAAAGTTATCAGCGCTTACTCAGCGGAAGATAAATTCATCTCGGATTTTGACGAACTTAACGATGAATTCGCTGAGAATTCACTTAAAGCTGTTTTCTTTTCTTCAATTACAAACCCGTCAACGAGATTCGTAAACAATATGATTTACGCAGTTGTCGCGCTGACAGGAGCTCTCGGCTGTCTGACGGGAAATATAACGGTTGGCAGTCTTTCGGTTTTCCTTTCTTACGCCGGTCAGTACGCAAAACCATTCAATGAGATTTCAGGTGTGATTGCCGAGTTTCAGAATGCCCTTGCCTGCGCTGAGAGGCTGTTTGAAATAATAGAAGCCCGGCCCGATACTCCTGACCGGGAAAACGCAGCAGAGCTTATTCACGCCGAAGGCAATATTAAAGCTGAAAATGTATGCTTTTCTTATGTGCCCGGAAGCAAGCTGATTGAAAACCTGAATATCAGTGTCAAACAAGGAGAGCAGATTGCAATAGTTGGCCCTACGGGCTGCGGTAAAACCACAATTATTAACCTGCTGATGCGTTTTTATGATGTGCAAAGCGGCAGAATTACTCTTGACGGGCTCGATATCAAAGATATAAAACGCAAATCACTGAGAAGCAATTACGGCATGGTCCTTCAGGAAACCTGGATTAAAACAGGAACTGTCAGAGATAATATAGCAATCGGGAAGCCCAACGCGACTGACGAGGAAATAATACTCGCGGCAAAATCCGCTCACGCTCATTCATTCATAATGAAACTTCCCGACGGTTACAATACAGTTATTTCCGATGACACCGGCGGGCTTTCTCAGGGTCAGAAGCAGCTGCTCTGCATAGCAAGAGTGCTTCTCTCGCTTCCGGAAATCATTATTCTCGATGAAGCAACATCATCAATTGACACAAGAACAGAACTGAAAATAAGAAAGGCATTCAAAAAGCTGACTGACGGCAAGACCAGTTTTATAGTAGCCCACCGGCTTTCAACAGTTAAAAATTCAGATCTGATTCTTGTTATGAAAGACGGAAACATAATTGAGCAGGGTTCACATGATGAGCTTATGAAAAGACACGGGTTTTACGAGGAGCTCTACTCATCAAGAGTATACTGATTCACAAGGCGGCGTAAAGAGCTGTTTACGCCGCTTTTTCATATCTCTTTGGATTGACAAATGAGCCCCCGACGTATATAATTATTTTATTATTATTTAAAAAGGAGCTGATTCAGTGGGATACACAATCGGACAAAAGCTCATTAAAGCGCACCTGATTGAGGGAGAAATGACACCCGGCACGGAAATAGGTATCAGAATTGACCAGACCCTCACTCAGGATGCAACAGGCACTATGGCATATCTCGAGTTTGAAGCTATGGGAATAGACAGGGTAAAAACCGAGCTGTCTGTTGCTTATATCGACCATAACACTCTTCAAACCGGATTTGAAAACGCCGATGACCACAGGTTTATCCAGTCCGTAGCCAAAAAGCGCGGTCTTCTCTATTCGAAGCCCGGAAACGGAATATGTCACCAGGTTCACCTCGAGCGTTTCGGCAAGCCGGGTAAAACGCTCATCGGTTCCGACTCTCACACTCCCACAGGAGGCGGCATTGGAATGCTTGCAATCGGAGCCGGCGGCCTCGATGTTGCCGTTGCGATGGGCGGGGGCACATATTACACCACAATGCCGAAAATGACACTTGTAAGACTCAGCGGCAAGCTTTCGCCATGGGTAAGCGCAAAAGATGTTATTCTCGATGTGCTGCGCATTATGAGTGTTAAAGGCGGAGTAGGCAAGATTATCGAATACGGCGGAGAAGGCGTAAAGACCTTATCAGTACCCGAAAGAGCTACAATTACTAATATGGGTGCCGAGCTCGGAGCCACAACATCTGTCTTCCCATCAGATGAGATTACAAAAGAGTTCCTCAGGGCGCAGGGCCGCGAAAACGATTGGACAGAGCTCAGCAGCGATGCCGACGCGGAATATGATGAAATTATCGATATTGACTTATCGTCCCTGGCTCCCCTTGCGGCAATGCCTCACATGCCCGATAATGTAAAAACAGTCGAAGAAATCGGTAAGATTAAAATCAACCAGGTCTGCATAGGATCCTGCACAAATTCTTCACTCTCCGATATGATGAAGGTTGCCGCTATTCTCAAGGGCAAAAAGGTTGCGCCGAATGTGAGCCTGACAATATCACCGGGTTCAATGCAGGTGCTCAATATGCTTTCACTCAACGGAGCGCTTTCCGATATTATTTCATCCGGAGCCCGTCTTCTTGAATGCGCATGCGGCCCCTGTATCGGTATGGGTCAGTCTCCCAATTCAGCCGGCATCTCGCTCAGAACATTCAACAGAAACTTCGAAGGAAGATCCGGAACGGCAGACGCCGGCATTTACCTCGTAAGCCCCGAAGTAGCCGCCGCTTCAGCGCTGACCGGCGTACTCACCGACCCGAGGACACTCGGAGAGATGCCTGCAATAACCTTACCCGGCAGCTTCATAATCAACGATAACATGATTGAAAAGCCCGCATCTCCCGACGAAGCGGACAGCGTTGAAATACTCTACGGCCCCAACATCAAGCCTTTCCCCTCAAGTACAGATCTGCCCGAAAGCATTACCGCAAAAGCCGTGCTCAAGGTCGGGGATAATATCACCACAGACCATATTATGCCTGCAGGAGCAAAAATACTCCCCTATCGTTCCAATATACCTTATCTTTCCAATTTCTGTTTCAGACAGTGCGATGAGAAATTTGCGGAGCATTGCAAAGAAGCCGGCAGCGGAATAATAATAGGAGGCTCCAACTACGGTCAGGGTTCATCAAGAGAGCATGCGGCTCTTGTTCCTCTTTATCTCGGAATCAGGGCAGTCATCACAAAGTCGTTTGCAAGAATTCATCTTGCTAATCTGATTAACGCCGGAATTATGCCTTTCACTTTTGCAAACCCCGATGACTATGACCGTATTGACACAAATGATGAGCTTGCGCTTGATGGAATAAGAGAAAAAATTATTTCCGGCTCGGCCGTAACCCTCAAAAACATAACCAAAGGCGAAGAATATGCTTTGCTCAGCAATTATTCCGAAAGGCAGAAAGCTATGATTCTCGCAGGCGGTTTACTTAATTATACAAAGAACAACGCAAAGTGAGGTATAAATAAATGACAGAAGCTCAAGTTAAAGCTGCGGTAGAAAAATTCGAACAGCTTGTTAGAGAACAAAACGAAAGAAGCGAAAATATCAAAAAGCAGGGCGATTTTATTGACTATAACGCTCTTGACAAAATAACCATCGGAGTATGCGGCGGCGACGGCATAGGTCCCATAATCACACACGAAGCCGCAAGGGTACTCGCTTTTCTGCTTAAAAAGGATGTTGACAGCGGCAAAATCGAGTTCAGAGACATTGACGGGCTCACTATTGAAAACAGAGTTGCCGCCAACAAAGCGATTCCCGATGATGTGCTTGAAGAGCTTAAAAAATGTCCGGTTATCCTCAAAGGTCCCACAACCACTCCCCAGGCAGGAGATCCATGGCCCAACATTGAGAGCGCTAATGTCGCTATGAGAAAAGCTCTCGATCTTTTCGCCAATGTAAGACCCGTTAAAGTACCCGAAGAGGGAATTGACTGGACTTTCTTTAGAGAGAACACCGAAGGAGCTTACGCAGTAGGTTCAAAAGGTATCAACATAACCGATGATCTTGCAATGGATTTCGTTGTCACAACTACAGAAGGATCTGAAAGAATCGCAAGACTCGCTTATGAATATGCCAGAAAAAATAAAAAAGACAGGGTATCAATAATTCAAAAAGCAAACATAATCAAAACAACCGACGGCAAATTCCTCAACATAGCAAAGAACATCGGAAAAGATTACCCCGAAATAACAACAGACGAGTGGTACATTGACATTACCACCGCGAAGCTCATTGACAAAAAACGCAGAACTGATTTCAAAGTATTTGTTCTTCCGAATCTCTACGGCGATATAATCACCGACGAAGCTGCTGAGTTTATGGGCGGTGTCGGCACTGCCGGCAGCGCTAACATCGGCAAGAAGTATGCAATGTTTGAAGCTATTCACGGCTCTGCGCCCAGGATGATAAAAGAAGGCAGAGGCAAATACGCAGACCCCTGCTCTATGCTCAGGGCTTCTGTTATGCTCCTTTCTCATATCGGCAGGCAGGATGAAGCAGACAAGCTTGAAAGAGCGCTTGACATTTGCATGTATGAGGAAAAGAAAATCGGCATAACCGGCAGGGATGACGGCTGCACCTGCGAAGAGTTCGGAAATTATGTAATGGAAACTCTTGAAACATTATAAGGAGAATTGAAATGAAAAAAACAATTACTCTGACATGTGCGCTTATTGTTGCGCTCCTGTTTGTAACCAACGCTTTCGCCGAAGGTCTTCCTTCAAGGTACAGCTCTGTTGAGCAGGGTTATGTCACATCCGTAAAGGATCAGGAATATTCCGGAGCCTGTGAAGCCTTTTCAGCAATCAGCTGTATAGAGAGTGATTATATAATCAAAGGCTACGGTACAGTTGAAGATACTGATTTTTCCGAAACATATCTTTACTGGAACGCGAACATGCTTTACACCGATGATGAAGATTCCCGCATATACGGAGACGGAGTATATTTCGGTGATGACTATACTTTTTATGACTATTACAACAAAGGTCTTCAAAATAATGACCTTTTCTCAGTGCTTAAGACAGATTCCGCCATCGCTTACGAAAACGATTTTCCGTTTGACTCATTAAGAGAGGACAATCTCGATTACTATTCATCCGATAAAAGATTCGCAAGCGGCTGCAATGTAAGAGCAGATGAAGTTGTATATTTTGCAAGAGAAGACTTCGACTCCATCAAGCAGTGGATAATTGACCACGGCTCCGTATGCGTTAATTTCTTCTCCGGGGAATACAGCAAAATTGACGGCAACACTGTTGCAACAGAAATCCTCGACCCAATGCCCAACCACAGCGTTGCAATAGTGGGCTGGGATGATGATATAAGAACAAGCAGGGATTTCGCTTTTAAAGAAAAAAGAGGCGCCTGGCTTTGTAAAAACAGCTGGAGCGAATACTGGGGCGATAACGGATATTTCTGGCTTCCTTACTCAAACAGTTCAATCGATGAAATGATCGGTATATCAATTGTAGTTGACGAAAGCTGCACAGATAAATACACATATAACGGCTATACCCTTTATTCATTACTTGATGCTGAATCTGTCGCAAATTATTTCACTGCCGATTACAGCGGAACCGTCAGTCAGTTCTCCGCCATATGCGTTGAAGACTCCGACATCACAATAACCGCTTATGAGGATAACGGCGACAAGATTCCCGACTCCGGCAAAAAGCTTGCAAGCGTTACCGCGCATGCCGAAAAATTCGGATACTATACATTTGATCTGGACACTCCGTTTTATATAAACGAAAACGAATCATTCTGGCTGGTTGCCGAATACTCAGAGTATCCCTTACTCGAGCTTGAATTAGGCGAATACACTTTCGGTAAAGAAAATGAATCTTATTATTATTATGAAGGCGAATGGTATGATTCGGCAGAAAACCCCAATTATGCAAACGCCGCCGTTGACGCAATTATAACAGGCGAGCACGAATACGGTGAGCCCGTTACCGTAGAAGCCACTTGCGAACAGAACGGTTTTGAACTGACCACATGCGAAAAATGCGGCAAATCAACAAGAACCGAAACTCCGGCAAAAGGCCACGATTACGGCGAATGGGAAACAGCCATTCCCGCTGCGGGAGATCAGCCCGCACTGCTCGCAAGAGAATGCTCCGTTTGTGAAAAAACCGAACTAATGGTTGTCTACAGTGACGGAACCGAAGAGATAATTGATAATATAGACCAGTATTATCTTATAGTATCGGAAAATGATTCAGGCTTTAACATTTACAGATCTCTGACTGAAAACATAAACAGTTTTAATATTTTTACCGAAGCAGTAAGAGGAACGGCAGTCAAGACAATACTTGAATTGGCAGAAGCAATTTAAATTTTTAAGACCAAAATCCGGCAGTATATTTTAACTGCCGGATTTTTTGTCATATTTTTATAAAATTTATATTGATTACTTGATTTAATAAACTGTAAGTGATAGATTATAGTTATTATATATACCGGAGAAAGGAGTGAAATGATTTGAGCAAAAAGCGAAGGATAATCAGCATTATCCTGTTTGTGCTGATTGTAGCCACGCTTGTTACCGGAATCATTCTGACATCCGACCCGTCCGCCGAAAAAGAACCGATTAAAGAAGCAATGAAGGATGCCGTACTTCACGAATCGGATAAAATCAGTCTATTCGGTATAATACAGGTGAATCCCGGGCTTATTTCCGCTTTAATCGTTAATGGTGTGCTGATTCTCGGTGCATTGCTGCTGCGAATATTTGTTATACCGAAGTTTTCAATGAATCCGGGAAAGCTCCAATATGTAATTGAGCAGATAACAGGGCTTTTTGCCGGTGTTTCAAAAACAAACAGTCCGGACAGGCCGGTGTTTATCGGAGGATATATATTTGCCGCGGGCACATATATATTTATGAGCACAATGTTTGAGCTGCTCGGCATTCAGGCAGTAACGGTAAACGGACATTCTGTTTCTCTGCCCGCTCCGCTCGCTGACATCAACGGAGCTATTGCAATGGGCTTAATGTCATACGGCGTAATTCTTTTCGGCGGGCTGATATGCAACGGTCCTAAAGGTATGCTTCACGCGCTCAAGGATTTCTCACTGCCGATTTCAATGAGCTTCAGGCTTTTCGGCGCATTGCTTTCCGGAGCGCTTGTAACCGAGCTTGTTTATTATTACGCTCTTACCAGCTATGTGCTACCTGTAATTGTCGGAATATTGTTCACAATACTTCACGCATTTATTCAGTCCTATGTTCTGATAACGCTTGTTTCCATATTCTACGGTGAATCAACCGAAAAAAAAGAAAAAGAAAAGAGGAAAAACCATGAATAAAAAATTTAAAATCATTATCTCTGTTCTTACGCTCACTATTCTTATCCTTGCAATTTCAATTCCCGCCCTCGCTGCTGTAGACGATGATATCACAGAGAACGCTCAGCTCGTTGCTCAGCAGGAAGAAGACGCTGAGACTGAATCCGATAACAGCACTGTAAAATACAAAGCCTTATCCGCTGCGATCCTCGTAGCAATTGCGTCAACGGCCGGTGCCATTTCAATGGGTATTGCGGTTAAATCCGCATCGGACGGTATTTCCCGCCAGCCCGAAGCCGCAGGCAGCATCAGAACAAACACGATGCTCGGTCTTGTTTTCATTGAAACAGCCATTATTTACGCGCTTATCGTTGCAATCATTATTATCTTCGTGCTTTAAACGGAGGGATTTTAAATGCCACTCAATATTGATATTCAGCAGATTCTGCTGCATATGCTGAATTTTACCATCCTGTTTTTCGCTCTTTATTTTCTGCTGTATAAACCCATAAGGAATTTCAACAGCAAAAGAGATAAATACTTTAAAGAGATGGAAAAAAAGACCGGCGGTGCAATGGAAGAAGCAAACAAAATAAAAAAAGAGTATGAAGAAAAAATTGCCGCTGTCGGCGATGAAGCTGAGAAAATAATCGCCGCAGCCGAGGAACAGGCATCGAAAAAATCAGACATGATTATTTCGAACGCCAAGCAGGAGGCTAACTCAATCATACTCAAAGCAAAAACGCGCGCCAATAAAGAAAAATCTGCAATTCTATCCTCCGCAAACAAAGAAATCAGGGAGCTTGCCGAGCAGGCAGCTGAAAAAATCGTTATTGAAGGTACGCTTGAGTCCTACGAAAGCTTCCTTGAAGCGGTTGAAAATACAAATGAAGAAAAGAACTGATTAAAATGGATATTTCCGAAAACAAAGCAATTCTTTATTCAGATAAAACTCCGTCTGATACTCAGAGAGAACGGCTGCTCGCTTTTCTCAGATCAAAACACAACGTTGACGACTATGATTTTATTGAAGACCTTTCCATAAAAGACGGTTTCAAGCTTATGGTCGGCGACGAAGTATATGACTGGACCAATGAAGGCAGACTCAGGCAGCTTAAAAACTTTATAGAAACACTCGGCGGCAAAGAGAACTATGTTCCCCTGCTCAGAGGCGCAGTTAACAAATGGAAGCCCGATGCGGTTGTTGAGGAGATCGGCAGAGTGACAAGAGTAGGTGACGGAATTGCAGCCGTTAGCGGGCTTGACAGCGCCGAATACGGTGAAATTCTCCTCTTTGAAAACGGCGTCAAAGGTATGGCTCTCGACCTTAAAGAAAATGAAATAGGCTGTGTACTGTTTGACAGGGATCAGGATGTTATGCAAGGCAGCACCGTTTCGAGGTCCGGGAAAGTCGCGGGTATGCCTGTTGGCGAGGAATTTATCGGCAGAGTTATAGATGCTCTCGGCAACCCGATTGACGAAAAGGGCGAAATCAAAGTTGAAAAATATTTTCCCATTGAGCATCACGCTCCCGGTATAATTGACAGACAGAGTGTCAACACTCCTCTTGAAACAGGAATTCTTGCCATAGACTCTATGTTCCCCATAGGCAGAGGTCAGAGAGAGCTTATAATCGGAGACCGTCAGACCGGAAAAACATCAATTGCTATTGATACAATACTCAACCAGAACGGTAAGGGAGTTATTTGCATTTATGTAGCTATCGGTCAGAAGGCCAGCTCCGTTTCCGGTATTGTAAACACACTTGAAAAATATGGAGCAATGAATTACACAACAGTTGTCAGTTCAACAGCTTCAGATCCGTCCCCTCTTCAGTATATTGCCCCCTATTCCGGCTGCACTCTTGCCGAGTATTTTATGAATCTCGGTCACGATGTGCTGATAGTTTATGATGACCTGTCAAAGCACGCTGTTGCTTACAGATCACTCAGCCTAATTCTCGGCAGGAAGCCGGGCAGAGAAGCATACCCCGGAGATATATTCTATCTTCATTCCCGTCTGCTTGAGCGCTCTGCCAACATGGCTGACAACAGAGGCGGCGGAAGCATTACCGCTCTGCCGATTGTTGAAACCCAAGCCGGTGACGTTTCCGCATACATACCCACAAACGTTATTTCAATCACAGACGGTCAGCTTTATCTTGAGAGCGATCTTTTCTTTTCCGGGCAAAGGCCGGCAATAAATGTTGGTCTTTCGGTTTCCCGTGTCGGCGGAAACGCTCAGTCAAAAGCTGTCAAATCAGCAAGCGGTTCACTAAGGCTTGATCTTGCTCAGTACAGAGAATTGGCGGCATTTATGCAGTTTGCCGGCGACCTGGATGAAAACACAAAGAAACAGCTTGATTACGGCTCCTGCCTTATGCGTATGCTCAGGCAGAAACAGCATATGCCCTATTCGCGGCACAGGATAATAATCATTCTTATTGTTACGCTGTCTCATCTTATGTCGGCTGTAAAAGATGAAGACTATGAAGAGGTTATTTCATTGATTTGTACCGATATAGAACGCAACTATCTGCAGGTATGCCATTCAATAAATGAAGAGGGAAAACTTACTGAAGAAATGAAAAAGACAATTCTCTCTTCAGCCGCTGAAACCATTAAGAACTATGGATAATATAATTGAAATTAAGCGACATATAAAGCGAATAAGCGACACCGAAAAAGTCACCCATGCAATGTACCTTATTTCTTCGGCAAAGTACAGAAAAGCAAAAGAAAAAACAATAAGCTTTCTTCCTTTTTTTCATGCACTTGAGGAGCAGATAAGCACAATTGCCGGCGATATAGACGCGGATAAATGCCCTTATGTAAGAGAAGGCAAAGGTCCCGATGCCCGCCTTGTAATCACATCCGATAAAGGGCTTGCCGGGGATTATAACAAAAATGTCCTTAAAATTGCCTGTGAGCATCTGGAAAGCCACAGGAATTGCAGACTATATGTCATAGGCGGCAAGGGCAAAAAGCGCTTTGAAGATTTAAACTTTGAATACGAGCTCATTGAAAACGCCGAGTTTGGAGCAAAAAGCAGCGAATTGTCCGAAATGCTCTACAGAATGTTTTCCGAAAAGTTTTTAAGCGGAGAAATCGGTAGGCTGAACATTATCTTTTACGGCACATACGACGGAATCAGATGTGCGCCTGTCAATAAACAGATATTCCCGATATCAATAAACAATTTAAAAGGTACATCAGGATATAACAAATTTGAATATATTCCCGATGAAGATTCCGTTATCAATAAGCTTATCCCGCTTTATATTGAAAGTTGCTTTCATTTTGTGTTTATCCAGAGTTTCTTTTCAGAGCAGAATCTCAGGATGGCAGCAATGGATTCAGCCAACAGCAACGCGGGCGATATGCTCAGCGAGCTTAACCTCCAATACAATCATATGAGACAAAACGCTATTACTCAGGAGATATCGGAAATCTCCGGAGAGAGGAATAACTGATGGAAGGTAAAATAGTTCAGATAAACGGCTCGGTTGTTGATGCTCTTTTTCCCGCGGGTCAGCTTCCGAAAATAAATGATGCCGTTTATGTTGAGGTAAACGGCAAAAAAAGATATATGGAAGTGGCACAGCACATCGGCAAAGACAAAGTACGCTGCATAATGATGAGCGAAAGCTACGGCCTTTCAAGAGGGCTTACAGTGATTTCAACCGGTGACTGCATTACGGTCCCGGTGGGTAAAAGAGTGCTCGGCAGGGTCTTTAATGTACTCGGAGAGCCGATTGACGGAAAATCATCGTCAAAGTTTTCCACAAAGAAAAAAATAGAAAGATGGGGCATACACAGAAATCCTCCCGCCTTTTCTCAGCTTAATCCGGCTGTTGAGATACTCGAAACAGGAATTAAAGCCATCGATTTGCTCGAGCCCTATGAACGCGGAGGCAAAATAGGTCTTTTCGGCGGAGCCGGCGTAGGCAAAACCGTTCTCATTCAGGAGCTTATACATAATATTGCAACACAGCACTCAGGCTACTCAATATTTACCGGTGTGGGTGAAAGAAGCAGAGAAGGAAACGACCTCTGGAAAGAAATGAGCGAGAGCGGAGTGCTTGAAAAAACTGCACTTGTTTTCGGTCAGATGAATGAGGTGCCCGGTGTAAGAATGAGAGTTGCGCTCACCGGACTGACGATGGCAGAGTATTTCAGAGATGAAGAGCACAGAGATGTACTGCTGTTTATTGACAATATTTTCCGCTTTGTTCAGGCAGGTTCCGAAGTGTCAACATTGCTCGGCAGAATGCCCTCCGCTGTAGGCTACCAGCCGACTCTCGCATCGGAAATGGGCGAATTGCAGGAAAGAATCACATCAACGAAGGACGGCTCAATAACTTCAGTTCAGGCAGTATATGTGCCGGCTGACGATCTTACGGATCCCGCCCCCGCAACCACCTTCTCACACCTTGACGCCACAACCGTTCTTTCAAGAAAGATTGCTGAGGAAGGTATTTACCCTGCCATTGATCCCCTTGAATCCACTTCAAGGATACTTGATGAAAACATAGTCGGAGAGGAGCATTACAGAGTAGCGACCGAGGTACAGGAAATTCTCCAGAAATACGATGAGCTCAAAGATATTATCGCAATGCTCGGTCTTGAAGAGCTTAGCGACGATGATAAGCTGACAGTTACCCGTGCCAGAAAGATAAAAAGGTTTCTTTCTCAGCCGATGTTTGTCGCGGAAAAATTTACGGGTATTCCGGGAGTATATGTTTCTCTTGAGGACACAATATACGGTTTTGCGCAGATAATTGACGGCTACTGCGACGATTTGCCGGAAGCCGCTTTCTATAATGTCGGAAGCATTAACGATGTTTACAGAAAAGCGGAAGCGATGAAAGCCGGTGAATAATATGGATATCAACCTGACAATCACCTCCAAATCGGGAGTGATATACAGCGGCCGCTGCTCTTCGCTGACTCTGCCGCTTGATGACGGGCTATACGAAATTCTTCCCAACCACTCGCCCGCTGTTATGGCTCTTGCTAAAGGAGTTCTTTGTTTTCAAAGCGGAGACAGCCGTTTAAAATTTAGTATTTCAGACGGAATATTAGTGTTTGAAAACAACTGTGCGCAGGTGCTTGCAGGCTCCTGTTCAAAATCTTGAAATAATTGAAAAGGACATGCTTTAAGGCATGTCCTTTATCTTTGTTATTTTGCAGCTTTCAGCTCTCTCTCAAGCCAGACGCTTCCTACATCAAGAGCATCAAAAAGACCTGTGCGTTCTGCTTTTTTGACTATTTTTTCTTTCATCTTGATAATAGTGGGATCTGTGCGGAAAAGCTGAAGATTAATTTTCTCGGCTACTTCCTCGCCCTGAATTTCAGTGGTGCTCATTATCTGAAGAATTACAACCACGGGCTCATCCATATAGCCGTAGTAAATGGTATTGCCGTTTCTTACAAGGGGTCTGCCCTTGTACATAAGGAATTGATCAGCCATTATAATACTCCCAAAAATTATTTAACATTCAGATAATTCTGAACCATGGCTCTGAGGAGCTCATCACGGTCAAGCTTTCTGACAAGGCTTCTGGCATTATTATGCGTGGTGATATAGGTCGGATCTTCGGAAAGAATATAGCCGACAATCTGGCTTATGGAATTGTAGCCCTTCTCGTTGAGAGCTTCATAAACAGCCTGAAGCGTCCTTTTCATCTCGGCTTCATTTTCATCTTTGATGGAAAACTTAATTGTCTTGTCGGTCATTTTATCGCCTCCGGACTCATATCTTTGCTTGAATTATAACGCATTTCGCATAATAATACAACAGTTTTTTTGAAATTAAGGCAATTCTTAATAAAGTCTTAACAGTTTAAGCCTTAATAACTACGCCTATTTCAGAAAGATTATCAAGAATCTTATCTATCTTTTTCTGGACTTCTTCCATCTCAAGAGTTCTTTCCATATCAACAAAATTGAATCTGACTGTGATACTCTTGACACCTAGACGCTCAAATGTATCTATGATTTTGTAGCTCTCAAGCTCACTGAAGTTTTCGTTGACCCAACATTTCTCGAGCTCTGAAAATCTTGTGTTATCGGGAATAACGAGGGATAAATCATAATATACCGACTGCATATCGCTTGTCTCGGCAAACTCAATAGCATTCGCCCGAACGCTGTTGAATGAATCCATATCAAATTCAAAGCAAACAGCGGAACCGGTTTTATCAAATTTGAACTTATTGGACGGGTGAAGTGCGCAGATTGTGCCGAAAGCAACACCGTTTGCCGATATTTCGGCTGTGTTCTTGGGATGCTGCCAATTATGCGCGGGAGCAATCTTTTTGTATTCGGCTTTGGTCTGCTTGATTTCACTGACAATTGTGTTTATTACTTCAAGTGCCTTATAATAAAGCTCTTTTTCGCTGCCTGACTTGCTGTAAAGAACGGCGCCGAGATGTTTTCTCTCGTTGCATGTGCCGTCTTCACGGGTACCGTCAACTACTCTGCCTATCTCAAAAACAGCGTAGCTTTCCGCAAAATCCTTGTTTTCATTAGATATAACAAGCAGAGTCGGAAGCATGGAGTTTCTCAGAACTCCGTTTTCGGAATTCTCAATATTGAGAACTTTAACATTATCCTCTACTTCTATACCGAGCTTTTTATACTTCCTGCCGTCGCACCATATATAAGAATTAACCTCGTGCATTGAGTATTTCTTGACAAGAATATCTTTGATTTCCTCATCTTCAGCTTTGGCATAGTCTGTTTTAACCGGCTTGAGAGGCATCATTGTTGTAGTGATATTGAAGTTATCATAGCCGTAAATTCTGGTGATTTCCTCAATAATATCGGCTTTTATGGTAACATCCTTAGTTGCTCTCCAGGACGGCACCGAAACGGTGAACTCACCGCTGTTATAATCTACGCCGAAGCCGAGCGAAGTGAGAGTATGAATTATTCTTTCATCACTGATTTCAATGCCGGTGTATCTGTCTACATATTTCTTATCAAAAGAAAGAGTAATCTCAGGATACTTTCTGACATACTTATCATTGACTTTTGAAGCGATTTTTGCGCCTGAGTCAATTGACTTGACTATGTAAGCAAATCTGCCGACAGCCTGAGCGCAGAGCTCGGGGTCAAGCATTTTTTCATACCTTGCGGATGAGTCGGTTCTATGGCCGAGACGGGATGATGATTTACGCACGCTGATTCCGTCAAAGCAGGCTGATTCAAGCACAACAGCGCCTGTATCCTCAACTATTTCGGAATCGAGGCCACCCATAATGCCGGCAATCGCTACAGGAGTATCGTTGTTGTAAATCATCAGGGTGTTTTCATCGATTTCTCTTTCTGTATTATCGAGTGTGGTAAATTTAATCTTTTCCTTGGGTGTACCTACTTTGATGCTGTCAATCATATTCGCGTTAAACGCGTGAGTCGGCTGACCGATTTCGAGCATAATATAGTTAGTAACATCAGCCAGAAGATTTATGGACCTCATGCCGCAGTAATAGAGACGGATCTGCATGGCAACAGGGCTCTCATTAACGGTGATATTATCCATCTTGAGAGCTTCATATCTGTAAACAAGGTCTTCTCTCTCGATTGTAACAGGCACCTGATAATCGCCGTCATAGCTCAGGTCATCAAGTGCAAGAGGCTTGAGTTCCCTGCCCGTAAGAGCGGCAAACTCCCTGGCAATTCCGTAATGGCCCCAAAGATCAGGCCTGTTTGTAAGAGACTTGTTATCAACCTCAAACACGATATCTTCAATGGGATATAATTTTTTGATATCTTCGCCGCAGGGAGCGTCAGCCGGAAGCTCCAGTATGCCGGAATGATCATCGCTCAGGCCGAGCTCTTTTGCAGAGCAGCACATACCTTCAGACTCATATCCGCCGACCGTGGCAACATTGATATCAGCTCCGGGTACTCTCGCGGGAGCAGCGGCAAGCGCAACCTTCATCCCTTCTCTGACATTGGGCGCACCGCAGACAATATTGTAAACTCTGTCTCCCCCGTCAACCTTAAGAAGATGGAGCTTCTTTGAATCGGGATGGTTTTCAACGGTAAGGATTTTGCCTACTATTACGTGATTTATATCCTTGCCTTTTTCATAAATATCTTCTACTTCAGCTGTGGCAAGAGTGAATTTGTTTATCAGTTCCTTGATATCAAACCCGCTGAGGTCCACATATTCTTTTATCCAGTTAATTGATACAAACATTTCAGAACCTCCTTATTATTTACTCTCGGGATTGACAAATGACTTTTCGGTAAACTGAGACAGCGATTTAAGATTGCCGCTGTTGAACACACGGATATCCTTAACTCCGTATCTCATCATCGCGAGTCTGGTAAGACCGAGTCCGAACGCGAATCCGGTGTATTTTTCGGGGTCGATGCCGGCAGCGGTAAGCACATTGGGGTGAATCATTCCGCAGGGGCACAGTTCAAGCCAGCCGCTGTCCTTACAGGAGGAACAGCCTGTACCTCCGCAGATAAGGCACTGAATATCCAGCTCAAAACCGGGCTCAACAAAGGGGAAGAAACCGGGCCTTAAGCGCACGGTAATATCTCTCTGGAAGACCTCTGAAAGCATTGTCTTCATGAAATAAATCAGATTAGAAACAGATATATCCTTGTCAACCATTATGCCTTCCATCTGGAAGAAGGTGTTTTCGTGGCAGGCATCGATTTTTTCATTTCTGAAGCATCTGCCCGGGAAAATAGCCCTGATGGGATTGCCGTTTTCAAGATTGTTTTTATATTTCCTTAATATAGTATTCTGTGCGGCGGAAGTATGTGTTTTAAGAAGCTGATTTGAAGAGAGATAATAAGTATCCTGCATATCTCTCGCAGGATGATGAGGAGGAATATTAAGAGCTTCAAAGCAGTTGTAATCATCGGTTATTTCCGAGTAATCCTCAACAGTAAATCCCATAGAAGTGAAAATGCTTTCAACCTCTCTTTTTACAAGGGTAATGGGATGATAAGAGCCGAGGTCGTTGGATGAAGGCATTGATTCATCGTAACTCTCAGCGGCATCAATAAGAAGCTGCACTTCCTTTTTCTTGAGAATCTCAATTTTTTCTGCTATTGCAGATTCAATAAACTGCTTGAGTTCGTTAATAGTCTTTCCGGCTTCTTTCTTTTCCTCCGCAGAAGCATTTCTTAAATCCTGCATCAAGGCGGAAACATAGCCTTTTTTGCCCAGATACTCAATTCTGAGCTGATCTACATCCGATACAGCTTTGAGCTCTTCACTTCTCTTTATGAATTTCTCGCGAAGTTCATCTGTTTTCAAAAACATAGCAAAACATTCCTTTCATAAAAAAAACCCCACTGTCAAATGACAATGAGGGACGGATATAACCGCGGTACCACCCTGCGTTCCCATAAAAACGGGCGCTCTGATGCCATAACGCGGCAAAACGTCAGCAGCTACTTCTGTTTCACTGCTGCCGCTCCGGGGTGAACTTCAGCAATAATCCGGTGCAGCCCGCTTACAGCCGATGACGGACTTTCTCTGGAAGCACGGAAATAATGCCTACTCTCCCCTTCTCAGCGTTTGATAATTATCGGTATAAACTGATAAAGGCAGGGATACCCTGCCATTAATCAGTCTTCCTCAACTGTGATGACCTGTCTGCCGTTGTAATAACCGCATTCGGGACAAAGTCTGTGAGATCTTTTGTACTCGCCGCAGTTGGGGCATTTCTCAAGCTGGGGAGCATTCATTTTCCAGACATTGGAACGTCTCTTATCTCTTCTTGCCTTGGAAACTCTTCTCTTAGGTACTGCCATCTTAATAGCACCTCCTTAAAATATGTTAAAAAATTATTCGAAATCTGAAAACTGAGCCAGCGCAGCAAGGCGCGGATCAATTTCTTTTTTGCAGCTGCACGGGCCTTCGTTGAGATTTTTGCCGCAATTCGGGCAGAGACCTTTGCAGTCTTCGGAGCAAAGAAACTTAACGGGAAGCTGGAGAAGGAAATCTTCTCTGATTATATCATCAAGCTCAAGCTGAGAACCCTCTGCAAGAATGAAGCTGTCGTTATCATCATCATTGAGTGACCTTACAATGATATGCTCAACATCTGCGCAGGCCGGATATTTCACCTTTGCAGCGCATCTGTCACACTCAACATCAAGCACAGAATCGGCTTTAGCATCAAGCCTGACTATGCCGGTATGATTTCTGATTTCTCCTTTAATATTAACGGGAGAAGAAAACGGATGTAAACCGTTTACTGTTTCGCCGCTCAAATCAAGGCTGTAATCAATCTCCTGAAAGGCGCCTTCAGCGCTGAAAATAGGATCTAAATTTATAATCATACAAAATCACGCAAATAGCATTATATATTTAAAAAAGGAATTTGTCAACAATTTTATTACCGTAATCAGATTTTTTCACAATAATCAAATATCACGGCGGGAAGCTCCGATTCATCAGCAGAAACAGTGAATGTGAAATCCTGCTCAGTGCTGCTGCTCAGAGCTGAAACTTTTTTGAGAAAATCCGCAAGCGCATCATAATCCCTGCCACCGATTTTAAGCGTGGCATCAACAAGAATATCGGTAATATCATGGTCACCGGCAATCAGGCCGCTGAGGAAACCGTAAAACGCGTCATAACCGGAAATATTGTAATTATCTGTTTCAACAAGGCGTGCCCTGTAATTTACAGCATAAGTAAGCAGACGTTCTTTTTCAACACAGACAACATTGCCGTTCGATCTTTCAAGAGCCTCATTTACGTGATCGATAAGTCTCTTGGTTTTGCCGGAACCTTTGTTGCCGATAATAAGATAAACCATGGGAAATTACCTCCGTTATATAAATCTTTTTTCAAGTATTTCTTTTTCCTGCTCATAGCCCGGTTTGCCGAGAAGAGCAAACATATTCTTTTTATAGCTTTCCACTCCGGGCTGATCAAAGGGATTTATGCCGAGAATGTATCCGCTTAAAGCGCAGACAATCTCAAAGAAATAGATAAGCTGACCGAGATTGTATTCATCCTGCCTGTCAAGCTCAATGACAATATTGGGAACATCGCCGTCGGTATGTGCGAGTATGGTGCCCTGGAAAGCTTTTGAGTTAACATAGTGCATCGTTTTGCCTGCAAGGAAATTAAGGCCGTCACCGTTATCAGAATCAAACGGAACGTCAACGTCCTCAATCGGGCTGTTTACCCAGATAACCGTTTCAAACATCAGACGCTCGCCCTGCTGTATATACTGCCCCATTGAGTGAAGATCGGTTGAAAAAATAACCGATGAGGGGAAAAGCCCTTTGCCGTCTTTACCTTCGCTTTCGCCGTAAAGCTGCTTGAGCCATTCATTCCACATAAGCATTGACGGCTCATATGAAACCATCAGCTCAATCTTTCTGCCGCTTCTGTAAAAAAGATTTCTGACCGCGGCATACTTGCAGGCATCGTTTTCGGGTGAATCGTCAGAAGCGTATTTTTCTCTTGCGTATGCGGCGCCGCTCATAAGAGCGTCAATGTCTATGCCAGCAACGGCAATAGGAAGAAGCCCGACAGCAGTGAGAACAGAATATCTGCCTCCCACATCATCCGGAACAACAAAAGTCTGGTAGTTCTCTTTATCTGCAAGAGCTTTGAGGGCTCCTCTGCTCTTATCGGTTGTGACATATATCCTTTTTGCCGCTTCTTCTTTGCCGTACTTGTCTTCAATAATCTTTTTAAGCACTCTGAAGGCAACCGCGGTCTCGGTTGTAGTGCCGGATTTTGAAATCACGTTAATAGAAAAATCTTTGCCTTCAACAAGTTTAATAAGTTCGGCTAAAGAATAAGAACTCAAAGTGTTTCCCCCGAAATAAATATCGGGAGTATCCTTGCTGATAAGGTTGTAATTGTTTGACTTTACAAACTCAATAACCGCTCTTGCACCGAGATATGAGCCGCCAATCCCAAGCACAACAAGCGCCTGAGAGTCACTCTTGATTTTTTCGGCGCAGGATTTGATTCTGGCAAATTCCGATTTATCATAGTTTACGGGTAAATCGAGCCAGCCGAGGTAATCGCTACCGGCTCCGGTGCCGTTTTTAAGCTTTCCGAAAGCGGCAGAAACTTCATCCTTCATTGAAGCGAGAGCTTCTTTTCCGGCAGAATCGCCCGCATACTTGAGATTAAGTTTTAAGGACATATTAACCAACTCCGAGTCACGCAAATAGTTTGAGTATTTATTTTACAATAATAAGCAAAATAATTCAAGAGAATAACACTATTTTCACAGAATTATTTTTCCGGATACAAGCGGCTTTTCACTTTTGGTATTCCAGAATGAACCCGCGTATATTTCCACGCGATATGTTCCTTTTTCAAGGCCGTCAAATGAAACCGACAGTCTTTCGGGTATATAGTAAAAATAGTATTCGCTCCAAAGGTTTTTTAGAGCCGCTGTCGTGCCGTCTTCATCACGTATTACATAAACATTATAATCATTTACATATTCTTTATCGGTTTTTGCCTGATCAAATGTTACGGTAAAGCCGTTATCGCAAATATCCGTAATGGATACAGCGGCATCATCTCCGAAATAAGGCGCGTCAGTTGTTTTATACCTGTCGTCGGTATAAATAAACGATTTAGGATTCCACGGCTCATCAATTTTCCAAACAAACGGGAAGAAATTATCGGTTATCAAATCATAAGGATAAATGCGGACTCTGCCTTTTTCATCCGCCTCCACAATCAGCATCTGAGCGGCAATATCGCAGCGCGGCGGAATTGTTCCGTAATACTTGTCAAATTCATCATTTTCAAAGTAAAGCAGAGTGCCGGTACCCAGGCAGGTGAAATGCCTCTGATGTATTGAGCGCGGATCGTTTATCGGAGCGTGTGAATGGCCGGAGAAATCAATTATCTGAGGATAATTGCAGAGAATCTCATTCAGGTCATCCTGACCCCAGTTTATGCTGCCGTATACAGTGCCTGAGATATGCGGATGCTGGAAGAAGAATATAGGTTTTGTATGGCTGTCTTTTGAGGCTTCTTTCAGTGCGGAAGAAGCAAACTCCTTTTCGGGCTCATCAAAATCACATCTTTTTGTGCAGCTTAAGCTGATAAAATGAAATCCGTTTATAACCATATGAGTGTCAGGCTCAAGATTGAAAATTTCCCTGAGCCTTGATCTCGCCCCCTCGGGCGAATCGTAACCGAATTCATGAGAAGCGAGAGAAACATTGACATATGTTCCGGGCCTGATATAATCGTCAAGCGTTTTTTTGAAGCATCTCATCTGTTCGGGCGAGCCGCTGTTGGCAAAATCGCCCACAACATAGACGGCGTCAAGGTTTTTATAATCATCCTTTTCGCTCAGCTCATATGATTTTTCAATCGCGTGTTTCATACGGTCACGGGCAACAGTATTCTCATCCTTGTAGTGGACATCACTGCAGACCATAAACCTCAGAGCAGGTTTAAAATCGGGATCAAACATTTTTTATCACCTTTTAAAAAAGCCGCATTCAGTTTTCCGAATGCGGCTGATTTGGAATCTGTTATTGATTTCTGAACTTGATTATTGTGCCGAGTGAAAGATTGATAACATCTTTGAGAACTTTCATAACGCCGGCAAAACCGCCGATATTCTGGATAAGAGGCTTGAAGTTATTGTTCCAGAATCCTTTCCAGTCCATAGCCGCGATTCTCTTCCAGATTCTCGCAAACATATTGCCATCAATTTCGGGGGTTGCGGGAGAATCGAATTTCTCACTAACGATTACATAGCCACCCTTTGTGGATGTACACTTGCTGATCTTGATATAGTATGTGCCTTCAGCGAGACCGTTCACATCAATTTCAAGAGGCTTTTGGGGAGTAACGGCAACATTATTGTATTTTTCAAGAGTTTTACCGGACTTGATAACAGAAACATACCAGCTTGCGGAATCGTCATTGCCTTCATCAGCCTTAACGGTAATCTTATATTTCTGATTATCGGATTTGACAGCGAACTTGAACATATCAATATCTTTGTCAAATGAAATTGTGCCGTAGATGGTCTTGCCGAGAGTCAGAGTGTTGGCATAATTGGTGTCGTAGTTGAACTCTTCTTCGCACTTGTCATTATTCTTTGTCCAGACTCTGATTTTGTAGAGCGCGCCCGATGAGGGAGCATTTGAAGAGCTGACGGTAATAAAGTATGTACCTTCTTTAACACCGACATCGGCACTGACGCAGAAGCCTTCGGGATTGCCGCTTGAAGGCTCGCAATCGGTTGAAGCAACATTGTACTGGCAGATGAGCTCTTTGTTGTATTCATCACCGGGAATCATATAAGCGGAAACGGTGTATGTAACGCCGGGTGTGAGTGCTACAAGTTCAATTGAGAAATAGCCCGTGGGAGAATGGAATTTGAAATAGTCCACATCGGAAGAGCCCGAAAGAGTGCCGTAAGTTGTTTTTGAATAATAGCCCGCTGTTGCGCTGATTTCGTCAGCAGTGGCTTTATCGTTGTTGGACTCGGATTCGGTGATAAGGTTAGAGTCAAGGCTGACGGAAATTGAATACTCATCACTTACATTGATTGAGCCGCTCTCAACTTTTACAAGGTAAATGCCGCCGGGAATAAGCACCTGTGAGGAGCTTGAATCCTTGGCATCGCCTTTTACGCTGAAGGATGAAACTGCCTTTGCGGTGTCACCTTCGGCAAAAACGGAAACTTTGTAATAAACAGCGGACGTACCGGTGCCGGGATGTGAAAACTTGAATGTGGCAAGACCCATGGAAGTGCCGAGATCGACTTTGAACCAGTCAATATCATCCACGTCATCAAGCTTACCCTTTATTTTGGACGAAATGGTAAAATCGTTTGCAGTGGCCGGTGTGTCATTATCTTCCTTTTCAACTGTATCAGCTGCCATAGCTACAGCAATACAACCGAAGGCAAGAATAACTGCCAGCAATACGGAAATCATTGTTTTTAATGCTTTCATCTGTTTTTCCTCCTTAATAATAAAAGCAGGTCGGTTTTCTGTACTTTATCATATTTTTTAATATTTGTCAAAACATTTTAATTATATTTAACAAATATTTAAATATTAACTTCTTCCCGCGATATGAGTTTAATGCCCGTGACAATCCAGTCAAAGCTGTCTGTATTCAGAACACAGCCGCAATATTCACATACCGATGAGTTGTTTATATTGACAGTCGCCCCGCAGTTAGGGCAGTTCTGAGCACTCAGAGAAAAAGAGTCGCCCGTTTTTTTGGAGGCCTCTCTCTCAAGGGTCCACTCAACTGTGATAAACTTTTCGGTATTCATCCCTGAAGTAACCGGTTTTCCCTCGGAATTGATTTTATAATCGGTCATCCTCGAACGGATTTCCGCAATTATCACATCATTGTCCCCGTCGCTTTTCCAGCCGGAAACCGAGGAAGATAAAACGGTAAGCTTGTCATAAACGTGGGTCAGCC
>JAEEGL017224682.1_pt1 | contig 40801 bp, 26 predicted proteins | sample 9134231 | NCBI WGS metagenome assembly JAEEGL01 (sample SAMN16246548, study PRJNA631951) | gut metagenome | biome: gut microbiome; feature: rumen; material: fiber-attached | host: Bos | place: Iran: Karaj | collected 2018-10
ATAAGAACCTGCTGCGATATCCACCCTGCCTTCCGCAAGCATCGTGGTAAGTTCTTTCTGGTCGGCGGCATATATGTATTCCATCGTTACGTTCTCGGGCAGTTTGTCGGCCAGCACGTTCAGTACCTCACACTCCCAGCCTGCGTATACGGGATTCCCGCTTTCGTCCGTAGCCCTGAAACAGCTTCTGTCTTCTCCGCAGGCTATGCCTACCGTAAGCACTCCGTCATCAAGTACACTCTGTGCATCCGACTGAGTCTGCGCTTTCCCGCAGCCTGAGAGCAGCACCGCTCCCATTAACATGATTGTTACGATCTTCTTTTTCATTTTTTTCCTTCCTTTACGTCATGGTAAACAGATCTTCTATACCCTTGGCTGCCACAATGTTAACCGTGGTCCTCTCCTGAGGTGAAGTGATCACGAATGCGCGGCCTCTGCCGTTATTGATGATATCCTCCTGCTCACTCTCGTTGATGGCTCCGGCTTTCTCATAGAGCTTACACAGGTCATCCATATCATTAGGCGCCAGCGGGAAGATAAAGCTGTACTGGCTGGCGTTGATGATAGCCGTTGACTTTCTGGCCAGTTCCTCGGTACCCACAAAGTCCTTTATGTTCTGTGTAATGACGATCTGCATACCGTTATACTTACGGATACGCTTTGCCAGCTGGAACATGAAGTCAAGGGCTATAGGATACTTGGAATCAATGAATACGTGCGCCTCGTCTATTACGATAACGATCTTGCGCTGCGCATTGTAACGCATGTTGTATTCCCTGTTCTTTATTATCTCGTTATCCAGCCATTTGAGCACCAGAAGCATCTGTGCATTGGCGATGGTGCCGTTCTTATTTGCAAGCAGTGACTGGAAGTTGAATACTATGAAGTTCTCCTGGGTGGAAATGGTGGCTTCACCGTTCCACAGAGCCGAGTTTCTTCCTCCCGTTGCGAACTTGCTCACATGGGTTATTAGCTTGCCGAGCAGTTCTTTTCTGTGTCCTTCACCGGTGGTCTGATACTCGTCAAGCACTCTCTCATGCAGGTCGTCAAAGGTCGGGAAATCCGAAGGCGAAAGCTTGCTTAAGTCTGTATCGTTATCTATATTCCTGTCCAGATATACGTGGGTGGTCACGTTGTTTAAGAGTTCCAGCATCTCCCCGTCCAGTCCCGGAAGTATCTGTCTGTAGAACTCTTCAAGAAACTGCAGGTGAGTTGAGAAACTGTTTGCAGCTGCCTCTTCATCACTGCCCTCATCATCTGCAAGACCTGTGATGACATGGAAGGGATTGAGACGTCCCTGGGTGGCCGTACCCACATCTATGATCTTTCCCTTCATATTGGCTGCCAGTTTCGTATACTCGTTCTCGGGGTCGAGTATGAAGATCTTGCTGTTCTCTGCCGCCAGCTGTGTAAGTATGGTCTTGGTAGCATAGGATTTACCTGAACCGGACTTACCTATGATGACCGTATTGGAGTTGCCTCTCTCGCTGTCTCTTCTGAAGAAGTTGATGAATACCGGAACACCGCTGCTCTGGCCCACAAAAAGTCCGTTATTATCACAAAGCGCTTTATACACGTAAGGGAATACAGCCGCCACTGAAGACGAATGAATTCCTCTCTGGTATTTCTTGAAGAAATCGTAACCTGAAGGCATTGCCGATGCATAAGCCTCAAACTGCTGCATCATGTTATCGGTGACCTTAAAGCCCTCCTCGGCAAGTTCTCTTCTTATCTGCTTCTTATATCCGAATGCCGAACTCTTAAGTTTCGGCGACCTGCCGGCCTCCACATCGGCCATATGTTCCGACAGTTCAAAATCATTGGCCTGAACATAGGTGCTCACATTAAACAGTATCTCGTTCTCACCCTGTAAAAGCCTCAGCACCTCTGCCAGCGTATCGATGTGTGTGCCGACCTCCATTATCTTGGAAGCCTTGCCGGTGGTGGATTCCTGTTCTCTCAGTTCATCGATCGACTGGTCGATCTGGCGTACCGCCTTGTATCTCTCGATGGGTGTCATCTTCAACACTACCCTGGTACCGATCTTATTGAAGAAGCCGGCGCCCCAGGCATTGCTGACCACCGTGGGATAATCTCTGAAGCGGAAATTGTGTGTTATCAGCTCGTCATACTGTACCGTACGCGCCGTAAACTTTATGGTATCAGGGAGTATCCAGTCCATGTACTCCGAAGGTTCAAGCTTTTCGACCTCTCTCTCATCAAAGGTCATGTTGTACTGATACTTAAGGAATACCGCCAGTTCCTTGCCTTCCAGCTGGTGACATTCCATATTGTTGGTTGCAAAAGTCTGGATCGCATTTTCTATCTGGTTCTGCAGAAAATCCCTATCCTTATAGCAGAACATCACATAATGATGGGGCTGATATATCTTTTCCTTGTAATCAAAGGTTTCAAGCTGGGCTATACGGTCATAGATGATACCTACTCTTACTGTCAGTTCTTCCTCATCCAGCAGGCCGTTTAAATAAGCTTCTTTCAGCTCCGCTATCTTCTTATGCTCATTCTTGATGAAATCATCATAGATAACTGGTCTGTCCACCTTCACAAGATTTATCATCTCATCCAGTGATGCGGTACGAAGCACTGCGGCAAAGCAGCGGTCTATGATCGAATCCTGTCTGCTCTCGCTGAAGAAGCGGAACTCCACCGAGGGTACGCTCATGACCACGGCGCTGTATGAGGAACCGTACTCTATGAACTTTCCGTCTATGCCGGTGAAAGGTGTTATATCTTCGACGGAAAAATCTGCTGCCGGGATTATAGCATCCAGCAGGCCTTTCTTCTTTCCTTCTCCTTCCAGTCTCTTCTTGGTGAAGACTCTCTTCCTGCCAAGGTACTTGAGTGCATAGAAGAGAAAGAGATATCCCTTGTCGTCACCGAGAGGTATCACCAGTCCTATGGTGATCACGGCTATGATCAGTGACAGCGTTATGTGTCCAGGGATGTTTGCAAGGAACATGGATACTGCCAGCGCCATACCTGCGCTTCCTACCAGGACATCGACAACCTCTACGCCTTTAAAGAGTTCAAGCCTGACCTTTGTTCTTTTGGGAATTACCCTCATCTTTGGATTCCTCCGTATTTATTTTGTTACTGTATTAGTCTCAATCTTTCTTATCGCCCGGTTTTTCCGGCTGCTTAGGCTGGCCGCCTTCAGCTCCCGCTCCCCCGGCCTGATTCGGTATATCATGCATCTCCGGTTTGTCTCCGAGTGACAGATCAACTACCGGACCGTGTCCCTCTACCGTACGTGGATCGATATTGAACTGAGGCTCCGTATGAAGAGGCACTGCACCCTCATCATAAGGACTCCAGGGCTTTCTGGGTTCAGGCATCGGATCTCCGCTGTAAGGACTGTAAGGCCTCTGTTCCATTCCGCTTGCATTGCTGTGGAAGTTTGCAGGTTCCTCCATGCCCTGGATTGAGAAACTGCTTCCGCTTGAGCTGGAGAACTGCTGCTCCTCCCTGTGCCCGCCTATGGTAAACTGTGCTCCTTCGCTGCTCCTGAAATCATTTGAAGGTTTTGCTCCTTCAAAACTCATCTGTGAGCCGTGCGATATCTCAAGTCCGGGTGCCGGCGCTTCGGGAAGATCATGCTCATATAAGCTCTTTCCGCCGAAGCTCTTCACTCCGGTAAGTTCTCTTTCACCGGTTTCCGAATTCACGCCGAAATGCAGATCCGCCACACCGGTATTGATATAGGAATTGTATTCCTTTCCGTCCTTGTCCACATCCCATTTTGCTGCGGTAACGCCGAAAGCTCCAAATTCCTTCCTTGCATAGCTGACCTTACCGTCTGCAGTCTCAACTCTCTGGTAACTCATGAAGCCTGCGCTGAGAGTCTCAACCTTGCCGGTCTCCTGATCAAAGGTCCTGCGGATATTAAGCGGCGCGAAATTCGAGCAGAACCATCCGCCCTGTTTCCTTCCTGTCTCCTTACCGTTAGCATCCACCGAAATGGTCTCGGCTTTCTTAAACTGCAGGCCGCTGGAGATCTTCACCTTGGATACCTTGAAGTTTCCGTCTGCATCCTTTGTCATGCGGACAAACGGCATTGACTTCTTAACAAGATTACCGTCTTTATCATATTTCCTGCCGAAGCCGAATATGTTGGACTTATAGGTACCGTCCTTCTGCATGCCGAACTGGAAGTTCTTACCGAGGTTGAGGCCGATACGTGTCTTGCCCTTGGCATCCACACCTCTGGTGATAAGTCCGCCGAAGAACTTGCCGGTAACACCGGGCTTCGGTTTCTTGGGATCCGGCTTTGCAGGCGGCTTATATGTACCCTTCTTGATAGCATCTGCCTTGGCTTTCTTCTGCGCCGAAGCAAGTGCTGCTTTCTTGATATCCTTGGAATCGGTAAGCTTCTTAGGCTCGGACTTATTGCCGCTGGAGCCGCCTGCTCCCGCTGCTCCGGCCGCGCCGCCCTTACCGTTGAATTTGCCTCCGCCGGCTCCGCCTGCACCGCCTGCGCCTCCGGCACCGCCGGCTCCGCCCTGCTGCAGTTTCGATAACTGGCTCTGTTTAGACAGTTTTGAACGGACATCGTAAGCATTTTTAAGCTCTTTGCCCCAGGCGTATGCGCTCTTAAGTCCGCCATAGAAGGCCATATCCTGTGCCCTCTCCATCGAAGCGGAGGTAGAATCCACCAGACCGGTTATCAGCGGTCCTGCGCTCTTCACTGCGAAAGCTCCGCCCAGAAGGAAAAGTATCTTTATAACGTAATCACACTCGGTGCTCATTCCGAAACTCAGCTTGCCTCCCATGACCGAAGGCATTATCAGCAGATATATCTGCATGGCGACCACGGAACCGTATGCCGAGAACAGCTGTCCGACAAACAGATCCTTCCAGGACTTGAATTTCTCGCCGTCATCAAGGGGCTGGGAAGCCGCAAAGAAGGGTGCCAGTATGAAAAGTATCAGTAAGTTATACATACGGTTGATGAACTTGAACACACCCGAGCACAGTACGTACAGCAGCAGAAGTCCCGCACCGTAACCTACCAGATAATCAATCTTGCTGTACTTGAAATCTTTCTCAACCTGCTCCTGATTGCCGTAATCCACGGTACCGGGGCCGGTATAATAATACTTCTTTCTCAGCTCATCATCCACGGATGCATCATAGCCTTGTTTAGCATTATATGATTCCGTACTGGCCGCATTAAATGTAGTCATGACAAAGAGCGCCCTGGCTACCGTAGTGGTCTTGGTACTTCCGGTCTGTGATGTGACAAGAGCCGTGTTGACAGCTGATAATACCACGCTTGAAAGACTTATCATCAGCATACATACCAGCGGTATCGCTATAAGTTTTACAAATCCCTGGAAAGTTGCGCGAAGCACCTTGCCGACAGGTCTCTGCTCATCACCAAGATCTCCCATGGACTTTATCACTGCTACCACTGCAGCTGCTATCAACAGAACAAAGGATATCGCTATCAGTGCCCATGCGGCTTTCTGAACAAAAGGCATACCGAAGAATACACCTATTATGTTCTGCTGCTTGCCCTTATACTCTATAGTCGCTATGCCGCCGAATACATTAAAGAGCGATTGGGCGGTATCAATAAGCCTGAGTAAGCCTACATATATACCATAGAATACGGCAGCAAGTATCTCCAGGATGATCTCCACGAAGCCCTTCAGCACAGGTATGATGAAGTTGATCAGCAGGGGCTTTAAGATATTATCGAAGACCCATGAAAAGATCGTCTCCAGCACGTCGCTTAAGAACTTCAGTACCGGCTCAATGATCTTTTTGAATATTTTATTGAATAGATCGGCTACAAGCCCAAGATATACCTGTTCCATAGTCCTACGCTTTCTTTACTTCTTCTCCTCGTCCTTCTTGTCTTCCTTCTTTTCCTTCTTCTGTGAAGGGTTGCGTAAAGCCTGACGCACGCGTTGCCCAACGCCTCCGAGTATATTGTTCATCAGGAAGCTGTTAGCATCCAGCTGTTCCCCGAGGGACGGGTTATACAGCTTGACCAGCATATTCCTGCTGGTATAGATCGCAAAGGATCCTCCCAGTACCAGTAAGAGTTTCATCAGCATCGGCTGCACTTCCGGCGGGAATTTCATATCCGAACTCATAAGTACCGGCAGCGTGGCCATATATAGTCGCATCGCGACGATAGGCGAAAAAGCGCTGATCATGAAGGCCACAAAGGAATCTTTCCACTGCTTGAAGCTCTTGCCTCCGTCCAGCGGCATCCAGGCCGCAAAGATCGGGCTTATCACATAGAGTATCAGCAGCATGAAGAGTCTCTGTATGAACTGTACGATGGTCGTAACCATTATTACCATAAGGAACAGGGTCACGATTATCGCTATCAGGAAATCAAATTTCTTATAATTGAAATAGTTCTGTACCTCTTTTATCTGCTGGAAATTCCTGCCATGACTGAACATCTCGTAACCGGACTTCTTCCATTCTGACTGTGCTATGGTATAGAAGATCGTATCTCCGAGGGTAGCATCGGAACCACCCAGAGAAAGCGCTGTATGTATCTGAACCAGTATCTCGGTTACCATCCTTACTGCAAACAGGCAGGCAAAGGGTATCAGCATAAAGGTGATAGCAGTCTTTAAAGCTTCCCTGAGCACCGTACTGATGGGTCTCTTGTTCTCACCTATGGAATCGCCCATGGACTGTACCACTGCAATACCTGTAGTCAATACTGCCAGCACAAAGGATATGGCGGTTATCATAAGCATCGCCCTCTGTATCGCAGGCAGGGTAAAGAGATATTCCAATATGGTCTGATTATTGTCCACATTGTCTACCATGACCTTGGTATATCCCGAGAAGATATTGAATATGTCTTCCAGGAAATTCACCAGCTTAAGCAAAGCTACCCAGGCCTTCAGGAGAAGCTCGCCAAAAAGGTCACCAAGCAGATCGCCTATCATGTAGAACACGATATTGAACACATCTTTGAGCACCGGAACGAAGATCTCATTAAAGACCCACTGCAGTACTTTTTGTATTCCGTCAAGGATTCCTAGACTTACGGGTACCACGATTTACCTCACCTTCACCTTTGAATTAATGTATCTCATGTATGAAATAATACCGGCTATAGCTCCTATCACAAGAATGATCGCCACTATTGCCCCCTTATTGAAACCGTATTTGACCTTAAACTGACTCCTGCCCTTGTTGCCCGCATTATCATATGCAAACACTTCGTAATCACCGGGCTGCTTGATCTGAGTCTGGATATTTCCGCTGGAGATCAGTTTTCCGTCCTTATATATCACTGTCTCTTTCACATCCTTGGATTTGAAGAGAAGCTGTGCTTTGTTCTTTTCGGTACTTACATAGAATCTGGGCCTTATCCTGTCTAAGAGGAAATCGGTATCGATAGTCCTGTCACCGTTACTGATGGTTATGGTATATCTGCCGTCTTCCCTTAAGAGCGCTGCATCCTTGCCCACTCTCTTGATGGAGTCCGCCTCCAGTCCGTCCACCATGATCTGGGTAATGGTAAAGCCTTCAGGCGCACGATATACGGAAAGGTCATTGACTGCCTGTCCTATTATCCTGAAAGAGAAGGTCGGGGTCTCGCTCTGATAAGCATCATAATACACAACATCCTCTGCCACCGGGATCACGGTATAGCTGCCTACTTCACTGATCTTCTGCTCGGGATCGAATTCGAAGGGTTCTCCGTCCTTGTAGATCGTAAAATCCAGATCATCACTGGTGCGCAGCGTCACTTCTCTCTTGGTGATCATACCGTTGGGTACATCCGTATAAAAGCTCATGCTGTTGCGCAGTGTATTCTTATAATATCCGGAAGTATAGTCATATACGCTGGCGAGACCTGTACGTCTGTTTATTCCCTCAGTGGTATATAAACCATCGGTTCCCATATCCTGAGCCAGTTCTTCAATGGCGCTCTGGTTGATGCTGCCGTCTTCATTCATGATGTCGGCTATGCTTTCATCCACATCATTATCTTCATCCAGGGCTTCCTGCAATGCTGCTATCTCTTCGGGAGTAAGACCTTCGTCCTCAAATTCCTCATCAGGAGGTGTGAGCAGTTCCTGTTCTTCAGGCTGCTGAGGTTCTGCCGGTTCCAGCAGCCCCGGCTCCTCATCTATGTCATAGGGGAGTCCGTTTGATGTATTGTCTTCTGCCGTATTATCTCCTGATACCTTGTCTGCTATACGGAAACGATATACTGCTGTATAAATGTATATGGTATCGACCACGGTTTCCGTTGCGGTCAGTGTAAATACGTAAGTTCCTTTTTCCGTGATAGCTTTACCGCTCTGAGCCGTATAGGGAACACCGTCCTTTTCGCAGGTAAAGAAGATATTTGCCGGCATCTCAAGAGTAACTGCTTTTGAAGTTATGGCTCCGTTGCCCACATTGCTGTAGAAGAAGAACTTTCCGTTTATGCTCAGCTCATAAGTATCGTAATCCGAATGATACTGCTCGCTTAAACTTCCTTCAGTGGTAACCGTCTTCATTCCGGTGGTCGGATCCACACCGGTGGATACCTTATTTGTATGCTGTTCAGGCGTGCTCACGGACTGGCTGTCAAGCCCTGTCTGCGACTCCGTTGACTGGGTCGTAAAGCCCGAATTCTGAACCTGATCCCGTATATCATTGCTGCCGACAAAATCTCCCAGTCTTCTCAGATCGGCAAAGGGATCATCATCATCATCATTACCCCGGCCGTCTTCGGAAGCGTATACCTTATTCATGCCTGCTCCGACCGGTGCCATTACCAGTGAAGCGGAAAGGATCGTTCCCGTCAGGACCTTTAATACTCTTTTTAACAGCTCAGCTTTCATCTTTGATCACTCCTCTCCGGCATATTCCTCTTCGCCGGCTTCTTCCCCGCCTTCAGCGGCTGCTTCTTCATTCGCCGCATCAAGTATCAGGTAATTTCTTTCTTCAAGGTCATAAAATACTTCATCGCCATAGAACACGTTATTTCTCACGTCCGTCATATCCATGGTACCGAACTCATAGAGCGGGCACTTGTAACTGGGTGTGAACTGCGTCTTAAGCGGGTTATTACCGAAGGTAACTATTATCGAGTTACCCGTTGAATACTTATTGTTCAGCTTCATCAGTTCCGAAGGATAGATCAGAGGTCTGCTGGTCAGCTGGTTGGAGAAGTTGACCTGATCGCCCTTGTCTCCGGTAGAACCTGAAACCGAAGTGCCTCTTACCGTCATGTTACCGCAGAGCTTGGAGAATTCTTCACAGGTACCGATATCATTGGAACCTATGAACATCTTGATACCGCAGTTACCTTTAACGATATCCGCAACGGTCTCACCGTATACGTTGTTAAGCTGTGCGAAAGACTGGATGATCATATGGAACCATATCTTTCTTGAACGGCCGACCGTGATCATCTTGTCAAACTTGTCGATCTTGGGCATGTTACCGAACTCATCGAGAATGAAGTATACGTTTCTCGGAAGTGACAGGTCTTCACGTGAGCTGGCCACTTTGATCAGCGCCTTATAGATACAGAGGATGAACACTGCTGCCAGCGCATGTCTGGTATCCTTCTCATCAGGTATCTTAAGGAAGAGAGCCGTAGGCGCAAAAGCGAACTGCTCGGGCTGTATGTCCGTTGCGCTGGTCAGCGCGCACAGACCTTCATCGTTGAACATACTCAGTTTATCAAAAGCTATTGACATGTATGAAGAAAGTGTCTGATCCGCAGCCGAGAGCACCTGTCTTGAAAGACCTACGGCCTTTGACAGCTTGCTGCGTCCCTTGAAGTAATCCTTAAGGGCCGCGAACTCATCCTCCGAGTTCATTATCGCTTTACTGATGTTATAGAAACAGAATTTTTCTTTTGTCATCTCCAGTTCGGGATTCTCGGAGTCTTCAAGCATTGCCAGGCAGGTAGCCATGATAATGGATCTTGCGCCCTTTTCCCAAACGGGATCATCCTTTGATTCTATGGGGCAGATAACGCTGATAAGGTCGTTTAAGTCTTCATACATCTCATCATAAACTTTCTGCTTCTGCACCCTGATTATGCCTATCAGTTCCTTGCGGATCGCATAGGCCTTGCCTTCATATTCATACCACACTTCACCGTACTGGCTCTTATCATTGACCAGTTCCAGATCCTCGGCTTCATCTATGGGATAGCTGTTTTCGTATATCTCCTCGCCTACCCTTAAGTATTCCTGATATGCATCATAAATGGAACCTAAGGGATTCCATCTGAATGAGGAGTAAGGATCACGCAGGTCAAGCACCATACAGTTGTATCCGTGCTCCTTGAGCATCTTTGAATGCATCTGGAAAAGCTCTCCCTTGGGGTCCGTACAGATCATCGAAGAACCTGCTGCCGCATGACCGAGTATCTGCACAACGGGATTAACGAAGGTGGTCGTCTTACCGGAACCGGTAGCACCTATGATGATACCGTGGCAGGGACTCATGAGGTTGATATCTATGTCTTTCTTTTTCTGGTTATATACGGCATATACCGCTATACCGTCTTTCTTCTCTTCATTAAGAGCATTGAAACGCTTCTTCGGGAACAGATCGTCCTTTTCTTTGTCCGTCAGGAATCTGGAATTTTCCAGGTTTCCTTCCACACCTTCTACCTTGCTCTTGAGCATCTTGCCTGCATTCTTTCCGGGAGTGCCGTTTCCTGCCGCAAAATAGAGGACTATCAGGAATATCTCGGCAATGAGACCGTAAAGGTAGGTTTCCTTCATCAGCAAAACCTTTGGTGCAAAAAACTGTGCGCTTTTTTCGCCGTTAATGCCGATGAAATTGTAGATAGCCATATTTATCACGGCTCCGGCGATCACTGCGATCAACAGAAAAGCTATGATATAGATGAGTATCTTCTTTCCGTTTTCCTCAAACCATTCCTTCATTTTATACTTACTCTCCTTTCAATGCGGCCGGTATACAGTCCTGCAAGCACTACACTCACCAGCAATCCTGTCACTCCATACAGGGCTATCAGTGCTTTGCTTCCGAACAACGCTTTATTTAAGGTTTCGCTTTCGCTTATGAACAGGTTGATTATAGCCGTGGAATTAAAACCGATGTGCAGTATCACTCCGTATGCGATATTGTCTTCTTTCATGGATGTCCTGGCCAGTATCTGTCCCAAAAGGAAAGCATACAGCATCCAGATCGGACTTCCGTGAAGCAGCGCAAAGATTATGCTGGAAACAGTGATCGCAAGGTTTTCAGAAAGCCTTTCCAGCAGCGTATTCAGCATGTAGCCTCTGAAGATTATCTCCTCTGTTACCGGCGCGGTAAACAGTATCGTAAACAGCGTCAGCAGAAGATCCCTTCCCAGATACATCCTGTTGACCGACACATGATAAGACTGTGTCAGAAAGAACTTCGGCAACAGTGTTATCAGCGCCGATACAGCCGTCGCTGACGCAAAGCCGAACACAAAGAAACCGATGGCCCTTACAAGCTTCATCTCCTTAAAGAACAGGGTCGCATCCTCGGAAAGTGAGGAGCCTCTCTTCTTAGCTCTTCTGTGGAAGATGAACAGGGCAACAAATATGCCCAGCGCCGAATAAAAGTTTGCCCCGTAGGAGAAGAATTCCTCCAGCGTCATGTCCGAATGACCGAATACATAGCCTACGGCCATGAACAGACTGGGCAGGAGCGCGTACAGAAACAGCGGCGACAGAGCCCGCAAAAAGCATCCTGTATAAACCCAGATCTTCTGCTGGGTACTGAGATTTTTAAGACTCTCCCCCGCCACTTTGCCTTATCCTCTTTATTCCTCTATAGTGAGCAGTCCCGAAAAGCCCGTAACATCAAAGACATCACGAACAGCCTCGGAAACGTTTCTTATGAGCATCATTCCGGAATGCTTGTTTACTTCCTTCTGCATTGAAAGAAGCGCTCTCAAACCAACGGAGGAGATGTAATTGGTCTCCGCCATATCGATCACCAGATCATAATTCCCTGCCTCCGCAAAAGCCTTCAGTTCTGCTTCCAGCTTGGGCGCGGTCTTGATGTCGATCCTTTTCTCGGTTTTGTAGATTGTCTCGCTCATAGTTATTCTCCTTATATATTATTTATGAGGGGGATTCTCCCCTTACTCTTCATCCAGATAGTACCATTCTCCGTCTTCACCCTGATATATCTTCTCACCTTTTTCGTCCAGGTAATACCAGATACCTGACTTGCTCTTATATACCCTCTCTCCGTTCTCGTCCTCATACATGGGAACTCCGTCTTCATCCAGATATACCGGCTTGCCGTCTTCCGCAAAGATGAAGAGCCTGCCCTGCTCGTCCTCAAAACACTCGTCCTCATCCTCGTCTTCGAAGGCTTCCTCCCGTATCCTTGCCATCTCTTCTTCCGGAATGGAACCGTCATCTATCAGGTACTCTTCGGTTTCGGTACTGCCGTTCAGTATGCCTTCCGCTTCTTCGGCCACTTCCCGATACTCCGCCTCATCCGTGATATCATCCAGTATCATCTCGTCATTGGGCCCTGCATGGAAACCAAAGATAGCAAGTTCGTCCTTTCCTCCCTCCCGGTCCGGCTGCAGCACGATATATTCCTTTTCATTCACTGCCAGCGTAAGCACCGGTCTGAAAGCCAGTTCGTTACCCTCTGCATCTTCAAGTATTATCCTTGTATATTCCTCGTCCAAAGATCCTTCTCCTTGTTCACATAATGATACAATATCTACATGATATCTATCGAATTATAACGCAACATGATGTGTTTTGTAAACCCCGCAGGCACAAATTATGTTTACTTATTTTTCGGTACCAGAGGCTTGTCATTATTCATAACTTCGTTTTTTTCGGCCTTGATCTCTATCTGTGTTCCCTTGGACATTCTGAGTTTACCGTAATCGGGCTTGGGTTCTTTTTTATTCTGCTTATCTTCTTCCTTCTTCAGTGTCTCCACATTGGTCTTCTTCGAATACTTGGATTCATATATGAAGTGTTCCTTGCCCCAGCCCTCAACATTTACTGCCACTCTGTAAGGCTCTTCTTTCTTTTCGCCTTCTATCTTATTATCTTCCTTCTTGTTCTCTTCTTCCTTCTTCTCCGGCTCTTCTTTCTTCTCCTCTTCCTTCTTTACCGGTTCTTCTTCCTTCTTCTCTTCTTCTTTCTTTTCCGGCTCTTCCTTTTTCTGCTCTTCCTTCTTTTCTTCTTCCTTCTTTTCGTCTTCGTACTCTTCTATCTCGAAATCATCCGCATTAAAGTCATCCTGCTCATTATCTTTCTTCTCTGCGGGTTTATCCTCATTTACCTCGATCACAAAGTCATCCTCGCCAAGCTCTTCCGGGGCCTTTTCTTTCTTTATCCTTCCGCCGTATTTCTCATACTCTGAATTAAGAGTATCCATCTGCTCCTGAAGTCCGCTCTTAAGCTTTGAAAGAGACTTGTCAAATTCCAGGCCGTACTCATCTCCGACCAGCACTTTATCATCTATGCCTTCGAATATTTCTTTTGCCTTATCCCTTATTCCCTCAAAGAGTTCACGAAACTCACTATTGTGCTGATTACGGTATGTTCCGCTCTCCATATCATCCAGATATGCATTTGTGGCTACAACAAGTTTTCCGTAAGCTTCCTTCATTTCTGAGATGGTACAGTTATCACCCAGTCGCTCGCAGGCTGCCAGATTCCCCAGAAGTTCGAATGTACGCTGGTCTCTTTGAATATTCTGTTTCCGTAATGCACTGCCCAGCTCCTGCATTTCTTTATTCATATCGATCAGCTCTTCGACATTTGCAAAAAGATCTCCAAGCTTATCTAATATGCCTTGATGCTCTTCCGGCGTGAGCTTTTCTATCTCAGGCTCTTTTTCTGCTGCTTCTTCAGCTTCCTTTTCTTCCTCAGCCTTTTCCTCTTCTCTCTTCTCTTCCTCTCTCTTCTGCTCCTCTTTTTTCTTTTCTTCTTCTTTTTCTTTCTCTTCTTTCTTCTCTTCTTCCTTCTTTTCCTCTTCGTCGGCATTCTCGTTCACTTCATTGTTTTCTGCTTCCTGCTCTACATTTTCTTCCTGAACGATCTGCCCGTACTCATTGTTTTCATTTACATTTTCATTCTCATTTGCATCCTGCTCTACGTTCTCATTCTCATTTCCGTTCTCATTCTCATTTCCGTTCTCATTAACATTCTGCTCTTCGTTTGCGTTTTCATTCTCATTATTGATCTGCTCATTATTCTGATTATCAAGCTGTTCTTCATTTCCGGCCTGATTTTCATTATTTACATTTTCTTCGTTTTCCACCTGTGCTTCCAGATTCTCCATTTCGGCTCCGAGTTCTTCATTATTCAGGTTTTCCTCTCCTGCGTTTGCAAAGAAGGCCTCCACAGCGCCGCCCGCTCCGGCCTGCTCCTGATTAACTTCCTGCTCGGCTTCCCTGTAAATACGTTCAGCTTCAAGCTCGTTTATCTCCCTGTTCGCTTCTCCGTTCTCAAGAGCTTCTACCTCCTGATCCAGCTCCGGATCATCGACTCCCGCATCATGAACAGGCATTCCGTTCTCATCATATTCGATATCAAACGTCCTGGACTTATTGGCAGGCTTCAGGTTTTCGATCTCACCCGCGGACATCACATCATTGATGTGTTTATCGATAAGCATGGATACGTTCGCAGCCAGCCTGTCATCGGGATTCTTTGCACAGATATTCGTAAAAACGGTCTTAAATGTCCTATAGTAGAAATCTCTTTCATCCCCGCTGCTTAACGGCGCGTTTAAGATATTCTTTACCTGGGCGAGTTCCGGCCCGTTATGATCTCTCAAATAGGAATCAATTCTTGCATAGGTGTTCAGGTCTCTTACCGGCCAGCCCAGTTCCAGCGCCTTTTTATACGACTCAAGGCGGAACTCCATCCTTGCCACATTGGGCATCCTGCCTACTTCCTTATAGTCGGCATTCATAAGCTCATGCTTTTCGGTATTCTCCAGTTTCTTCAGTTCCTTCAGCTGTCCCTGCAGCTCGCTGATCCCGGTATAGATGTTAAACTTACAGTTAAGATCATCGATCTCTCCCATTATATTTTCAAATCCGTCTTCACCGGCATACTTAAGCATACTGCGCTCGATCTTGTCGGCTGATGCAAGCATTCTGTATGGCATGAAGTCGTTACCCATGCCGTGTACGATCATATCCGCAGCTTTTTGGGAATTCTCTGCCTGATAGATGGGTTTGAAATTTTCAAGCATTGCTTCCACATCGGTGCTTATGGGAGATACAGACTCTCTTTTGCTCCTGCCGTGTCCCGCTTCCATATCCCTCATCCTGTTGGAATATGTCCGCATAGTTGTGCTGACTACAAACATCTCCTCCGGAGCCAGTCTTTCTTCCACCGCTTCTGCGATCTCGCCTGCCAGCTTTGATACGGCATCAGTCGCCCGCCTCAATGCATCGGGTGCCATCGCTCTCATCTGTTCGGGGTTCATTTTGAGGAACGCGCCGTGAGCCTCATTCTTTAAGAACTCCTGATATATCTTTTTTATCTCACCTGTTTTGTCCAGTTTTACGAGTGTGAGCAGATCCTTTTTAAAATTCTGAATATCCTTGAAATCCATGTCCTTTTCTCCTTTTCTGATATTCTTTTTTCATCTTGTGCCTAGATCATACTACATGGGGCGTAGCAAAAGTGAAGCAAAAATGATATACTTATAAAAAATAATTTCAGGAGGTGACATCTATGCCGGCTGCTAAGAAAAAACAAAACAATCCCGATATCAAACTTCCCTTAAAACAGCTTCTCGAAAAGGAAAAGCAGATCGTAAAAGCCGCCGAAAGACTTGATGACTACCTTGCTACCCTCTCTCCCGGAATGATGGACCGCATCATGACCGATGAGAGCACTCCCGAAGTCAATGCCGCCAGAAAGGAAGTCAGCCGTCTTCTCGACAATGTCATGAACCTTCAGGAAAGCATGTCCAAAGAAGCCGACAATTTCAAAGAAGCTTCCTCAGAGGTCCGTAAGAAGATCAGCTTTGAAGAGCTTAACCGCCAGGAGAAGAAAGCCACCGCACGTCATAACAAAAAGCAGGATAAGCTGAAAGAGCTCGCTGCCGCCGATGTCAAATCCGGTCCCGTGCTCGAAGACGGCGAAGGGCTTCTCCTTCCGAAAGACCGCCAGAAACAGCGCAGTGTTAAACGACGCGAAAAGACTCTCGAAAAAGAGTCCAAAGGCGGTCCTTCACTATAAGATCTTCACTTTGACAGGAGGTTTTAAGACCTCCTGTTTTTCTTTTTCCGGCGCATTTCTTAAATTTCTTGCGCTTTTCTTAAGTCCGTCTCCCTGCATATCTTCAAAACGCAGCCTGACACGGCTTAATTCTGCTTTTACCATCAGTCTGTCATTTTTCTCAAATTCTATATCACGGTCATCTTTTCCCGGATGCAGCTTTCTTATGGCCGCAGATACTGCCTTCAGCGGAACAAACATCAGGGTTTCCATACCGACGCTTATCCCCGGAATATAACTGATATCATTCAATACCAGGAATTCCCTTATCGAATCAAGTAAGCGTATACGTCTCTCTATGGCCTCACGTTCCTTTTCCTTCTCTGCCTCTTTAAGTTCTTTTTCAAGCTGCTTACGTCTCTCCTCCGCCTGTCGTAAACGTTCCGCGCGTTCTTCTTCAGTCTCCCCGTCTGATGATAAATTCAAAAGACAGCCTTCTTCCAGTGCTTCCACTGTTTCTTCATAATCCTGCAGGCTGTCCAGATTGTCCATGATCTCCATGAATACATCATGAAGGAAGAATTCCAGTTTTTCATTCATAGCAAAAGCTTCTCCTTATCTTTTACCAAAGAAACTCTCCAGTTTCTTTCCGATATCGCGCTGCGGACTTTTTGCTTCCCTGTTTATCTCCCGCTTTTTGGGCTTCCCTGCATTTTCCTTCTCATTCAGTTCCGCGAAACTCATCTTCTTCCTGCTCTCGTTTTTTTTTACCCTGTGCCGTTCCGAAACATCTATAAGTTCTTCCATCCTGGCATCCAGCCTGCCCTGCATTTCATCAAGCGGTTCCCGGCTTCCGAGTTTCTTTCCTTTTTCATCTATGCCCTTTGCAAATTCTTTGGTAAACTCTGCCAGTTCTCGAACCTCTGCCGAAGTATTTGTCTTTGCAAAAGCATCCGCGCTGTCCATGAGCGAATTTGCCGCCTTACTTATCTCATCTGCGCTCATCGATACATCCGTGCGGAGAAAGGCATGTACCTCATCCCTGAGTTTTCTGTATTCATCGCCCTTCCAGCCATAGCTCTCGGTATCCTCAAGCATATCCGAGTATTCAAAGAGCTTATCCTGTCCGTCCTGTATCATCTCTTCAAGCATATCCAGGGTTTCCAGCTTTTTGCCCACATCCTTAAGCTCCGCCTCGCAGTCCTCTTCCCCCATGGTCTTAAGCCCCGCATCATCGGTAAGTCCCTTTGATGCGTATACTTCTTCCCTTCTTATCACATCGCTTATTCCCTGCAGTTCACGGACATGCTCTGCAATGGGGCTTTCAAGATAGATCGCTATCTTCTTATCCAGTTCCTCTGCTGCCGCGGTCCATTCAGGCGAATCCTGCTCACAGTCCTGCAGTCTTATCATCGCATTTCTGAGGGCAGAATGATCCATGCTCCATGTATCGTCGATAAGACTGTCCATGCGCCTCATATTGAGCCCCAGGAGATATTCTCTCTCATATTCGCTCCTGTATGAACTTTCTCCCATTGTTCCTTTTACATCCATCTCTTTCTCCGGACGCTGTTCAGACATTTGCCTTTTCAAACAGCCACGTCTGATCTTCCGTCCTTTCCCCTTCGGGTTTTTTTTCCAGTATGGCCTTAAGCTCTTTTAAATACATCTCCCTGTTGCCCTCAAGGCCGCTGGTCTCTTTATCAAGATTATTAAGAAAGCCTTCGATCTCTTTATTCAGATTCCCGTCTTTATCAAAACGCTGATCATAAAGCTTGCCCAGAAATACCTCATCTCCCGGACGGTCCCAGCCGCCCCACTTCATACTTTCAAGGAAGCCCTCTTTATCCGCTTCATGCCTTTCGCGCATTACTTCAAAAGCAAGACCGTTCATATATTCCTCGATGACTCTCTTCTCTTCATCCGCTATGCTTTCCCATTTACCGAGTTCCCTGAGTATTTCCCTTTTGTTTTTCGCCGGGCTTTTCTCTGCTATCTTTGTATCAAACAGGAACTCATATAATTCGCCCCCGCGCTTCAGCTCCGATTTGGTCTCGTAGGTACTTGCCGCTTCATTTTTCTTCTGAGCCTTAAAGTAACTGTCAAAAAGCGCATCAATGACCTTTCCGTCACCGTCTTCTTTCCAGTTATTTCCTATGAGCTTGGCTTTAAACTCTTCCCTTGAGTATTCGGTCTTTGCGATAACTATCTTTTCCGCAGCCGGCATCTTAAAACCCTCCTGTTTTCTTTCTCATCCGGCTTGCCCACATTTTACCAGCTTAGGCGTAGCAAAAGTGAAGCAGGCCTGAATCACTTATTTTTTCGGCATTATCACGCTGACGGTGGTCCCGTCCTCGCGCTTGTCTATTATCAGACGGCCTCCGCACTGGGCCGCAAGCCTTCCTCTTACGTTTTTGAGTCCCACACTCTGTCTGTTCTTCTGTTTTTCAGTGGAATGATCGTCACCCTGGCCGTCATCGCTCACCCTTATCACCACCTGATACGCATCTTCCTCGGTCTCCACCACTATGCGTCCTCCTACGGAATGGGTGCCTATGCCGTATCTGATGGCATTTTCCACTATGGGCTGCAGTATCAGCGGCGGCATCATGAAATCCTCCGCTCCGAGTCTGTATTCCACTTCAAATTCCCTTCCGTCGCTTAACTGCTCCAGCTTGATATACTCCCCGGTATGCTCCATTTCACGTTTGAAGGGTATCAGTTCATTGGCGGTAAGTGATTCTAAGTTTCCTCTCAGATACTCCGAAAAATGAGCTATCGCAGGCTTTACCTTTTCCGGTTCGTCATCACAGAGTCCCTGTATCACCTGCAGGGAGTTAAAGATAAAATGCGGTGATATCTGCTGCATCAGCAGCCTTACCTTCGTATCAGCCAGCTCTATATCCCTTTGCATCAGCTCATTTTCGGTCTGTACCTGATAATTCATATATGCGATCTGATACATCAGCGTCATGCCGAAAGCCGTGAGTCTTAGGTAGGGAATCATCATCTCCAGCACATGCAGAAAGATCGGCAGCATTACAGCCGCGCCGAGCCACAGTCTCCTGTTCTCATGTCCGAGGCTTAAGATTATGTACATGAAGGATATAAAAAGCTGTATCGCTCCGAAGATCGGATATACACCTCCCTCAAAATCAAGTAGCAGTTCCGCAGGTATATAGAGCGCGGTCAGTATCGCTATCAGCCTTACCGGCAGCCTCTCCGCTCCCTTTTTCTCAGTGCCGCCACAGATATAAAAGCTGAAGGATATATTGGAAAATGATGCAAATATTCCCGAAAAAAGCAGCGTAAGCTTTACCAGCATCTCCTTGTCCATCTGCTTCTGCCCGCAGAGTTCGCTTGTCAGACATTCCCCTGCCTCACCGATGAAAAGAGCCAGCAGCAGAAACAGAAGTCCCGCATGGAAATACCTTACCAGCTCGTCTTCTCTTTTCCTGCCGAAAGATGCCAGGATAAGGAACACCAGGAGCACTGCCGAGAGAAAGGAAGCAGCGGTATTAAAGAGTACGAGTCCGCTCATCTTATGTGCCTCCCTTCCTGGGCTTTTTCAAGCCTTATCCTCCAGATATTTCCTATGGCATCCCTGATCGCGAAATATATGGGCACATCCAGAATTATCACTATCAGCCTCATGACAAAGGTGGCAGTGGCAAGTATTCCGGCCATTATTGCCAGTTTCCCTTCTGCAGGTACAAATATGTCCGCCACGCCGAACATCACCGCCGATATCCCCAGGGATATATACAGGATAGCGCCCTTTCGGCATCTTGCCGCCTGTTCGTTTTTCTTAACTTCCTCAAGAAGCCTGGCAAAACAGCCTATCATGACTCTGTAAGCAATAACAAAACACAAAAGTGAAGCATTCTCCGCCATGCTGGCGCAGCCCTGCATAAATCCCCGTTTTTCACTGAATTCGGAAATATAGCTGAACTCATTTGTCAGCATCGCGATAAAACACAAAAGCATCCTGAAGAACAAAAGCTGCCATACGATGCCGAAATCATCATGCAGCCCTTTTATGCCGTATATACAGCTCATGAACAGCACGAGAAAGAGCATATCCAGGGAAAAAAGACTGACGGACAGTATGCTCCTAAGCGCCGCATCTTTCGTCAGCAGATCCAGAGCGTTCATGACAACAAAAAAAGCTAACGAACTCACGAAACATACCAGCATGAGCGTCGTCAGATTTTTAAGGGTTTTCTTGTTTACCCGCTTCACCAGTCTCCTCCCTTACCGGTCTCCAGGTATTCCTCGGACATATCGTAAAGATTTCCTATACGCATCTCCGCCCAGTAATACTGGGTCATATATTCTCCCTGGAACAGATTCACCGCTGCGGGTTTTCCTTTGAGGAAATCGTAATAATCACAGTCTATCTTGGCCTGGTCCACACTCCAGGAATTCCAGTCCTTTCGTATCACATCTTCAACTCCCTCTTTTCTGAGGTCAAGCTTGAGACTGCGCAGCAACGCCCTGCACTGGGCTTTCAGGCCGGTATCGGCTTCCCTTTCTTCCCAAAGGGCGGTACACAGTTCATTGACGCTGACTCCCGCTCCGCGTCTGTCCACCAGATAAGCAAGTGTTTCCTTCGCCTTCTGTCTGGAAAAGTGAATGGGTTCTCCTTTTTCGTTAAAAGCCTCAAAATTCCCGAAGCATTGCACATTCAGTCTGCTCATCCGCCTCGGCGCCATCGGGGTCCTTAAGTTTTCTATCTCCGCCTGCAGTTTTTCAACACTTGCCGGTTTGAGCACGAAACCGCTCACATGCAGTTGATGCGCATCCAGCGCGTATTCGGAATGTCCGGTCACAAAGACTATGTTGCTTTTTGGCGATAGTGTCTTGATCTTCATGGCCATTTCCAGACCGTTGATCTTCGGCATCTCTATATCAAGCCACACTATTTCCGGATGCTTTTCGTCTATCAGTTTAAGCGCCTCTTCCGGATCTTTTACTGCCAGATGCTCCCCCTCCGGCTCTATCTCCATCATCAGTTTGGCGGTCTCTTTGGCGATAGTCAGTTTATCGTCCACTGCAATTGTGATCATAACTTCCTCCATTAATAAGGCGGCAGCCGGTGCCGCCGCCACGCCCCTTTCCAAAGGCTTCTACCCGGAGGGAGAAGCTGTCGGCACGAAGTGCTGACTGATGAGGGGCAAATTTTACACTCTGAAATAACTGATCGTATCGGTAAGGTCTGCTGCAAGGGTCTGAAGCTTTGTGGCAGATTCGCTTATCAGCGTAAATGTTGCATTGAGTTCTTCCATTGAAGCATTGGTCTCTTCTGTGGAAGCTGCATTCTCTTCGGATATGGCTGACAGATCCGAAATGATCTCCATCAGGCCGTTCTTCGCATCCGTAAGTTCCGCTACACGACCGGTAATGTCTGCCGAAGTATCCTTCACCTTTACAACGTTGCCGTTCATGGTCTCCATATTGGTCTTTGTATCTTCCAGCTGGCGGGACTGTATACCGAAGGACTCGTTCAGCTTTTCCATTACCGACACGGATGAAGCCGCATCGGCAAGCAGCCTGTCAACAATGGATTTGATCTCATCTGCACTGTGGGATGACTGGTCTGCCAGTGCCCTTATCTCATCCGCAACTACAGCAAAACCGCGGCCCGCATCACCGGCTCTTGCAGCTTCGATGGAAGCATTGAGTGAAAGCAGGTTGGTCTGGGTAGCTATATCTGTAATAGCCTGCGTAAACTCGGATATGGATCTTGCCGATTCATTGGTGGAACTTATGGTGGCTCCTATGTCCTTAACGGAAGCCGTTACCTCCTCACTCTGTTTGATCAGCTTATCAAGAGCATCCATGGCCTTGTCACAGGCATCCTTCATCTCTTCCGCATACCTGTCCATATCCTGAACGTTGCCCGCAATATTCTCGATATTCCTGCCTATGTCGTCGGTATCGCCTGCAGCTGTCTCCACGCTCTCTGCCTGGGAAACGGCACCCTTGCTTATCTCCGTTACCGCATCCGTTACCTGTTCGGATGCCATTGAAGCCTGGTCCGCCGAATCAGCCAGTTCCGTACCTGCTGCAGTCAGTTCTCTTGCCATTTCATTTGACTTGCTCATGACTTCAGTCATCTTGGCAGAGAGCAGCTTCGCGCTTCTTGTTATGGTTCCCACATCATCGTTGCCTATCTCACTGTCATCAGGGAATTCCACATTCAGATTGCCGCCTGCCAGTTCATCAAGATTCTTAGTGACTGTCTTTATGCCTATCCTCAGCATTCTGATCGCGCTTACAACTATGATCGCTATAAGCAGCATAAGTATTCCGAAAACTAAGGACACCAGGAATATCTTATTGGCTATGACTTTCTGCAGATGCTCATACTCTTCCGCTGCCCACTGTTCCACCAGTTCCTGCATCTCATTGATACGTTCTCTGGCATTATCGAATTTAAGATTGAAATCCGACCAGTCACCTGTATTCGTTCTTACGTTATAAGACATCTGCCAGGCTTCAAATTCTTTCTGGAACTCCTCCTTTGTCTCTTTAAAACTTAAGCCGGCTGAGCTCTTCATTTCATTGCAGAGCTTGTTGTCTTTGGATGCTGCCTCCATAGCCGTATTCATTCGCTGCAGCACCTGTGAAGTATTATCATCATAATCGGCAAGATAACCGTCAACTAAAGCGGCATCCATGCCTTCCATGTTTTTAAGTTCCCTGTATCCCGTAGCTCCGAGCAGAGCCTGATAGAAATCCCTGTCGCCGTTGAGAAGCGCCGAACTGGCGGTATAGAGGACATCATAATAGATCTCCGTCATCTGCTTTTCCACCTGGTTCATTTCGCTTGCCATCACTATGACGGAAACCAGAAGTGCGATCGCCAGCGGCACCGAGATGATCAGAAGCTTTGCCCTTACGCTAATGTTATTTAACCACTTCATTCTAATCCTCCTCTTCTCTCTTTATGATGATAAAAAAAGGGGTGGGCAGATGCCTGCTCACCCGCTGATTAATTTTACTATAAAATCCCCTCTCTGTCCAGCGAAAATAGTATATTATGCTCAAAAAAACATATCTGAGATGCAAGGGTCAAATGGGCATACGATCTTCGATCGTATGAATATGCTGCACAGCTGCTTGTACCCATTTGACCTCGGCAAATTGCTTATACCCTGAAATAACTGATGCTGTCCGCCATTTCACCGGCAAGGTTCTGAAGTGTCCCCGCAGCTTCATTTATGATCGTAAATGTTGCATTCAGTTCCTCCATGGAGGCTGTGGTCTGCTCTGTTGAAGCGGCATTTTCCTCGGATACTGCGGACAGGTCTGAGATGATCTCCATCAGTCCGTTCTTGGCTTCATTGAGCTGCGCTATCTGCCCGGTTATGCTTGCCGAAGTATCTTTTACATTCGTCACGTTACCGTTCATCGTGATCATATTATCCCTTGTGGCATCCAGCTGTGTCGCCTGCATTCCGAAAGCTTCATTCAGTTTTTCCATAACCTTTACGGAAGAAGCAGCATCGGCAAGCAAACGTTCAACTATGGCCTTGATCTCATCAGCGCTGGTCGAAGACTGATCTGCCAGAGCCCTTATCTCATCTGCAACTACGGCAAAACCGCGTCCCGCATCGCCTGCTCTTGCTGCCTCAATTGAAGCGTTGAGCGAAAGCAGATTGGTCTGCGTCGCTATATCGGTGATAGCCTGGGTAAACTCGGATATTGACTTGGCCGATTCGTTGGTGGAACGTATGGTATCGTCTATCTCCTTGACGGAAGCTGTCACTTCCTCACTCTGCTTTATCAGGCGGTCCAGCGCAGCCATAGCCTTATCGCAGGCTTCCTTCATCTCTTCCGCATATCTGTCCATATCATTTACATTGCCGTTGATATTCTCGATATTATTTCCGATATCATCGGTATCCGATGCTGCATTTTCAACACTCTCAGCCTGGGAAACAGCTCCCTTGCTTATACCTGTCACAGCCTCAGTGACCATTTCCGATGCTTCTGCTGCCTGGCCTGAAGATTCCGTCAATTCCCTGGCCTGAGTATCAAGTTTTTCGGATGCAGCCTGTGACTTAGTGATAACCTCTCTTAATCTGTCACTGAGATTCTCCACCACCTCGGCTATGACTCCGAGTTCATCACTGCGGTTCATCAGTTCTTCACTTACATCTACCGACAGATTGCCGTCACCTATCTCTTTGACATAGCCGGCGATAGCCGTCAGCTTTTTGGAATACTTGTTGGAGACCAGACTGCCGATTATCAGGAATATTATCGTAATGATAGCGGAAATGATAACAAGAGTTCCTACAGCCTTGTTTATTATCTTCTCCACCTCGGCGGAAGGACGTCCCGCAAAGAAGGCTCCCACATATTTACCGTTTTCGATCTCGGGTGTATAGAACACAAAATACTTGGTGCCGTTGATCACGGTATTGAAGTTTTTGAAGGTCTGCCCCTTCTTTAATGCCTCATATACGTCATCACCGATGTCTTTCCCGGCCATTCCATCAATGGTGGTTATGATACGCGTCTTGTCAATGATCAGCGTGAAATCCAGTCCTGTTCCGGCTTTCATGTCATCCATGATTTGTTGGAAATTATCCTTATTCTGCAGATCATACTCGCCTTTCCATAATACTCCGTTTTCCATATGCCAGCTCCCCGGATATATATCATCCACCAGCTGCTGGAATTCCTGGCAGGACATCTGCATTACCTGCTCACCCATTTCATGATAGCCCACTGTAATGGATGCCCTGGCTGAGATTATCAGCGCGATCGACATCAGCACCAGACCGAGCAAGGCGATAAAAACTATATACCATATCAGTTTGCCGTTCTTTTCTTTCTTCATATTCTGCTCCTCCATGATCATAAAGCTGTGATACCGCGGGCAAATGGGTGCAATCAGCAAAGCTGCTTGTGTATGCAGCATTATGATCGCTCCGGCAAGCAAGCTTGCCTGGACGATCATCCTGCTGCATATACATACGATCTTCGATCGTATGCCCATTTGCCTTATACACCAAAAAGGCAGCCCTGTGTGAATTGTATTCCTCAAGTCACACCAAGTCTGCCTCTTTGCATATCAGCATAATACCATATTTCAGCCTCTCTAGTAAATAACAAAATATGGTCAATAACACCCGGTCCGGACACCTGCGGCTGCTTCAACAAGCTTTACCTCATCTTTATATCTTAGCCTGTACTGCCCGCCTTTATCAGAGGTGATAAAAGCATTAACAAACTTTCCGTCCTTCCAGCTTATATCCACGCTTACTCCGCCTTTGGCACGAAGTCCCTTAACTTCCCCGTTCTTCCATTCTTCCGGCAGGGCCGGAAGCAGTATGATCTCCCCGCCTGTGCATTGAAGCAGCGCTTCAGCAATAGCTGCGGTACCGCCGAAATTACCGTCGATCTGGAAAGGCGGGTGATTATCAAACATATTCGGATTCGTGGAGAGTCCCAGCAGCTTATGCAGGTTTTCATACAGCTTTTCGCTGTCGTAAAGTCTTGCCCACATGTTCGCTATCCAGGCCCTGCTCCAGCCCGTATGACCTCCGCCGTGGGAAAGCCTGCGTTCCAGGGTTGCCCTGGCAGCTTTTGCAAGTTCGGGAGTTTTCCCCGGTGTTATCAGTTCTGCGGGATGCAGGGCAAAGAGCTGTGAGATATGCCGGTGTCCCGGCTCCACCTCATCATAGTCAACTGCCCATTCCTTTATCTGTCCGTATTTTCCTATTTCCGGAGCAGGTATCTTTTTCAGGAGTTCCCCGAGTTCTTTTGCAAACCCTTCATCGATACCGAGTATCCCAGCGCTCTCTATCACCTCGTTAAAGAGTACCGTGATGATCTGGGAATCCATGGAAGGGCCGATACACAGACAGCCGGTAACACCCTTATCGGTTTTATAGGTATTCTCGGGAGACACCGAAGGTGAGGTCACCAGTCTTCCCTCTTCATCTTCGATAAGGAATTCCGTAAAGAATTCCGCCGCCTCTTTTAACAGATGGTATTTTTCTTTAAGGAATGCAATATCCTTTGTATATTCATAATGCAGATATACATGCAGCGCAAGCCAGGCCCCGCTCATGGGCCACAGCGTTGCCGGTATCCATTCATCCTGAGGCGCTGCATCTCCCCAGATATCGGTATTATGATGACTCACAAAGCCCTTATCTATGCCGTACATCTCCTTCGCCATCCTGCGTCCGTTTACACATACGCGCTCCAGCAGGTCGAATAAGGGTTCATGGCATTCACTTAAATTGCAGCTTTCCGCGGGCCAGTAATTCATCTCGGTATTGATGTTAACGGTAAACTTGCTGCCCCAGGCCGGCCACATATCCTTGTTCCATATACCCTGGAGATTAAGGGGCTGGGATCCCGGCCTGCTGCCGGAGATCATCAGGTAACGTCCGAAATTGAAGTAAAGTTCCATAAGTCCGTTATCCCTGTTAGCCTCTTCCTTAAATGCAGCGATCCTTAAATCCGTCGTCAGACTTTCCTTCTTCTCTTTATCTTCCTCCAGGATAAGGCTCACACGCTCATAATATTTTTTATAGTCTGCGATATGCTCTTCTTTCAGCTTTAAGTATTCTTTGGCATATACTGCTTCTGCATCCGAGACCGCCTTGTCCTTATAGCCTTCCTTCTCATAAAAACCGGTCCTTGCAGTTACAAACAATGTTGCCTCATCCGCTCCGCGTACCCGCAGCTTCTTTCCTACCGTGCGCAGACTGCCGCCCTTTATATTTCCCGCCAGCACTGCCGCGAAGAAAATCCCATCCGCAGATCCCGTGCCGCCGGTAAAGAGTATCATGTTTTCGGCGCAGGGGCGGTTATCGTCATAGTAATCGTCTCTTCCGTCTATCCCCGCATCAAAATTTAACGTTCCCGGCTTATCCGCCGTGAAGTGCGCAACTATTGCGGCATCGGGTGCGGAAGCGAAGTATTCTCTTTTATATTTGACACCGCCTGCGCTGTATTCCACTGCAGCTACAGCCTCAGAAATATCCAGCCTTCTTTCATACCCGCTTATCTCTTCGCCTTCATGGATCAGATCGATATTAAGATCCGCCAGCGGCATATAATGCCTGCTGTTGGGATTAATGCCCTGCATCTTTTCAAAAGCCGTCTTTTCCGCCGCAGGTATATCCCCCTGTCTCAGTAGCTCCCTTACTTCCTTAAGGCCTTCCTGCGCATCGGGATTTACACGGTTCCTTAAGCCTCCGGACCATACCGAATCTTCATTGAGCCCGATCAGTTCCTTACTTACCCGCCCGTATACCATGCCTCCCATACGCCCGTTTCCTATAGGCAGCGCATTGTTGAAATCATCCGCTTCTTTTGTATATCTGAGTATGTGTTCGCTCTGCATCTTTTACTCCCGTTTTTTTACAACAGTTCCGCTATCTCGTATATCAGTTTTTCACTCTTCTCCCAGCCAAGGCAGGCGTCTGTTATTGACTTTCCGTAAACACCTTCTCCTATCTTCTGGTTTCCGTCCTCTATATAGCTTTCCACCATAAAGCCCTTAACCAGTCCCGCTATATCAGGATTATGCCTGCAGGCGTAGAGCACCTCTTTGATGATACGCGGCTGCTCGAAAGGATTCTTTCCCGAGTTGGCATGATTGGTGTCTATGATAACAGCCGGATTTGCATATTCTCCCTTCTGATAGTCCTCGTAAAGCCTGATCAGATCTTCGTAATGATAGTTGGGCAGCGACTGCCCGTGCTTGTTGGTATAGCCCCTGAGGATCGCATGTGTATGCATATTTCCGTCCGAATGGACTTCCCAACCCCTGTATATGAAGGTATGACGGTGCTGGGCTGCCTGAATGGCATTCATCATTATGGTATTATCCCCACCTGTAGGATTCTTCATGCCTACAGGAACGCTGATGCCGCTGGCAACCAGACGGTGCTGCTGGTCTTCCACACTTCTGGCTCCGACCGCGACATAGCCCAGCAGATCGTTAAGATAACGGTAATTTTCGGGATAGAGCATTTCATCCGCACAGGAAAAGCCGGTTTCTTCGACAGCCCTCATATGCATATGTCTGGTGGCTATGATGCCTTTAAACATATCCGGCTTTTCGTTGGGATCGGGCTGGTGAAGCATCCCCTTGTAGCCCGCGCCGGTGGTGCGCGGTTTGTTTGTGTATATCCTCGGCACTATAAAGATTTTCTCTTCCACCTTTTCCTGCACCTTCTTAAGACGCAGAGTATAATCGATCACACTGTCTTCATTGTCCGCGCTGCAGGGCCCGATGATCAGCAAAAGCCTTTTATCCTCTCCTTCAAAGATACGCTTGATCTGCGCATTTCTCTTCTCTATGGTCTCACTCATTTTTAGCGTTAAAGGATACATCTCCTTTACTTCCGCCGGTATGGTCAGCTTGCGTTCAAATTCCATTCCCATTTTTCATATCCTCCAAAAGTCGGGTATCCGATCCCGTTCAGCTATTTAATCCAGGGTTATTACCTCGTGATAGTTTCCGAGTATCCTTATCACATCACAGTTCCACTTCAGTTCTGCTATCATCCTGTTACCGGCATTGCTCTTTATGTCCCCTTCGCCTTCGATGTAGAAATAATAATTCCAGGCGAGTTCTCTTGCGGGACGGCTTCTTATGGCCTTCAGATTAAAGCCGTTCATTCCGATGGTAGTCACTGCCTTAGCCAGCGCCCCTGCCTCGTTGTTCACGGTAAATATCATGGAAAAAGCCTGTCTCTCTTTAAGCAGCGGTTCATCCTCCCTTGATATTACCACAAAACGCGTCATATTGTCGTCTTTTTCATTGATGTTATGATCCAGTATATCCAGGCCGTATATCTCAGCCGTTTCTTTGCTGGCAATGGCCGCCGTATGTATATCGCCCTTTTCTGCCACTTCCCTTGCGGATACCGCGGTATTGGTCGCCGCGCTCAGTTCAAAACCCTTCTCCTTTATATAGCCTGCGCACTGGTCCAGAGCCTGGGGATGGCTTACCACCCTGTTTATGTCCGAAAGCTTTGCTCCCTTTACAGCCAGCAAATGGTGGGTTATCGGCATCTCATATATACCTGCGATATACAGATACCCGAAATATAAGAGATCCATTACCTGCGCCACATCCCCTGCAAAACTGTTTTCCACCGGAAGCACGCCGTAATCGCAGTCCCCGTTCTTAACCGCCTTATAAACATTACCGAATGAGGGATAGGAAACACATTCGCATCCCGGAAATATCTTTCCTCCCGCTATATAGGCATATGCTCCTTTTATCCCGCTGTAACCAACCTTCATAACTGTTCCTCCTTTTTATAGGCTCCGGCAAACAAAAAACCTGCCCGGAAAGGACAGGTTCTTATTCACTCAGTGCTTTTCTTATCTAAGCAATCCTGTTCTCCGCTTACGCATCCTTATGTAGCTTACTAAAGGCAAAAAAACTAAAGCCTGCAAAAAAGCTGCCGGCCTTAAAGAAGTCAAATGCGTATGCGTTTGTAACAGTCTGCTTGTTCATGTCAGCTACAGTACCATATTTGTTTTCGTCTGTCAACAGTTTATGTTCTGATCCTTATATCCATAAGCGTGCACAGATCACCCGTCAGCGCCACAAGGACATCCTCCGCATCATAGGGCAATACTGTTGTGCAATCCAGACTGATGCCTGCATTTTCCGTGGTAAAGCGGATCCTGTTCTTTCTTCTGCTGAAATCGATCTCGTAATCAAGTCCTTTACTGTTCTTTTTCTTCCAGTAATCCCAGCCCGCAAATTCGCTGCTCTTATGGACTATGAGCTTATTCTTTCCTTCTCCCTCATCCGTGGCATCATCCCCGTCCAGACGTATGCATGCATATTCACGGTAGCCCTTGCCGCCAACGTTTCCGTCCTCGGATGAATAAAGAAGAACATAAGCGCAGTGGTGTACAAGACTGGCCATGGGCAGTGTCTGGGTACGGAAGAATATCCTCATTCCGTCTGCAACCGGAAGCCCCGGTGTATAGGCTTCTCTGTAGCCGTCCACTTCCACATTCGGTATGTCCCCGTCCTTCCTCGTGAAATAATTAACCTCGGGCGCTATCCTTGAAATAGGCGCATCTTCGGTATTCAGGGACACTTCCTTCACATGGATCTTCCTCACACTGCAGTGTTCTCCGGTAAGTCCGAGATATACGAATCTTGTGGCATCCGGAAGCGCCACCGTCACTTGTGCGGATATATAGGGCGAGTTTATGCTCAGCCTTACATGATCCTTAAGATTCACCGCCTCTATCTCATAGGTGATCCAGACATTGCCTTCCGCTTCTTCAAGCACATCCTTTTCACTGACCTTTGCTTTTATATCCCTTGCCGAAGTACAGATGGTATGGCCGTCCATCCATATCTCACCGAATTCGAAATACTTAAGGTTTCTTATACTGCTTTCGGTTCTGTGCACACAGGTATCCAGAGAATCAAACAGCACTATGGCCGGTATGGATTTCTTTTTGTCAAAGCCCTCATCCGGCCTTGCTTCGAATTTGACCTTCAGATACTCTTTGGACAGCTTTAAACCGTCGGATACTATCTGCTTATACTCATCAAAATGCATGGCGCTGACTTTGGTCAGATCATATCTGTCAGACTCGTCCACATTTTCCTCATCGGTCTCACGCATCAGATAATCGGTGTCCCTGTCGATCATGCGTATCATGATGTCCACTATCTTCGGATCGTACTCCCTGCCTGCACCTTCCTTAAGAAGCTCACGTACTTTTCCCTGGGCCAAAGGATCACGCCCCTCCTTGTAGGATGTCATCTCATCATAAGCATCCGCAACCGCTACTATACGTGCTGTCAGGGGTATGGCTTCTCCCTGAAGTCCTTCCGGATAACCTTTTCCGTCATATCTTTCGGTATGATACAGAGCAGCGGTCTTCAGGTAAGGCTGCTCCTCCAGCTGTGACAGAAGTTTTTTTGTGACCTCGGGCAGCTTCCTGAGCATCTTTTCCTCGCTCCCCGTCAGTCGTCCGCTCTTTCCCATAAGTGAATCCGGAAGCGTAATGTACCCTATGTCATGCAGTGCAGCCGAATAATATACCCTGAAGCATTCCCTGTCATCCATTCCCAACTCGCCTGCTATCTCACGTGAATAAGCCGCCACTCTCAGTGAGTGTCCTTTTCTGAAACCGCCTCTTTCATCAAGCGCATTGACTACGGTTTTTGTCAGCTGTTCAAAACTCCGTCTTAAGGAAAGGCTCCTTTTATGCGCATCATCCAGCTCTCTCAGCTGGGCTTTCTCCAGCTTTTCGTTAAGTTCCGATATTGCAAATGCATACAGCACTATGCCCATGCCGACTATAGCCATATTGGTAAGAGATACACCGTAGAAGAACGCCTGGAATATGGATGCGACCATGGGAAACACCGTAAAGAGTAACAGAGGTACGCTTATGTAAAGGTTCAGACGCTTAACATACTGTATGATGACCGATAACTGGAACAACAGTGCAAGGAAGGGAATGATGTAACATATAATGAAGCCCGGGCCCCTCTGATATGCGTTGTTCTCATCAAAGTAGTAATACAATCCCGTAAACTGTGATATGACGACCATAAGCCATCCGACAGCACATATTATCTCAACTATCCTGAGTCTCATGGGCACGGTATTGAGCTCCATCTCGTTCCTGCACAGATCCGCAAGATACAGATTGAAACTGTGTACCACGGATATGGTCATAAAGAACACAAGGAAATTACTTATCCTTACCATGTGATAAGCGGTATCCCCCGATATTCCGTGATATACATATGCAAGGCGGTCCGAATACAGCAGTATGCCGGCAGCAAATTCAAGATGCGCAAGGGCCCGCTTTCTTTTTTTCGGTATCGACCTTGTGAGCAGCGCCATTATGCCGACAACGACGCAGACACTGGACAGTCCCAGCATGATATTCAGTTGATGAGCTTCCAGCCAGCTAAACATCCTTTGTTTCCTCTTTTTCTTCCGGGATAAGCATCATGCTTTCCGGAAGATGCTTCATTATCACATGCTCTACAGCTATTATATCAACAGGTTTCAGCAGGTAACCGTTATAGCCTTTCGACAGATAGTACTCTTCTCCTCCCGATGCACTGCTGTCGGTAAGCGCATATACCGGCAGCTTCGGATGGTCTTTTCTTATCTTCGTTATGACCTCGTTCCCGTCCGTTCCCGGCATCATATGATCCAGCAGTACCACATTGATATCGCTGCTCTCTATCTTTTCCAGGCATTCTTCGGCGCTTCCTGCCGTGGTCACAAATACGCCGGTAGGTTTTAAAAGTCCCTTGATCACATTCAGGTTCACCGGATCGAAATCCGCCACAAGTATATCCGCATCCGGAGCGATAAACTGCGGTTTATATGTTTTATTTTCATCATCGGCGCCGTCTTCGTCAAATATTCCTACAGGCGTCTCATCCACGATCTTCTGCCTGAGCGTAAACAGAAACTCGCTTCCTTCACCGTAAACACTCTCGCACTTAAGTTTTCCGCCCATCATTTCAGCAAACTTGTATGAGATATCCAGGCCAAGACCTGTTCCCTTTATAGCGGATGCCCTCACCTCATCCATTCTGTCATAGACTGAGAACAGCATATCCAGTTCTTCCTTCTTCATGCCCCGGCCGGTGTCCTTAACGGTTATGATAAGACCGACTCCGGCTTCGTTTCTCTCCGTTACCCTTATGCCAAATTCAATGCTGCCTTCTTCCGTAAATTTCACTGCATTTGTCAGAAGGTTCATTATGATCTGTTTTATCTTGCCTCCGTCACCATACAGTCTTTTGGGCAGTCCTTCATCAATGTCTGTCGTAAACTTAAGTTTCTTTTCTTCTGCCCGCTCACGTATCACGGCTATGATGCTCCTGAGCATTTCCCCGGTAGCATATTCCTGTTCTATTACATACACCTTACCCGTCTCTATGCTTGAAACATCGATCAGATCATTGATCAGCGCCATCAGCGATTCGGAAGCATATCTGATGTCTTTCGCATAGGAATTAACCGCCCCGTAATACTCTTTCGGAACATTCCTGTTATCCTCACGCAGTATCATCTCATCCATGCCGATGATCCTGTTGATGGGAGAACGTATCTCCTGACTGATGTTTGCAAGAAATCTGGACTTGGCGGAATTGGCTTTCTCCGCTTCTTCCTTTGCTTCCTGTATCTCTATATACTGCTTTCTTATGATGGTACCGCTCATGATACGCCACACTATAACGCCTATTGTGGCCAGTGCAATGAGCATTATCGCCATTCTTACAGACATCCTTTCAAAGAATTCAGGATCCTTTACGATCTTATATGTATTTCCGCTCAGCACTTTTTTAGTCACATCGTCAAGTATCTGTACATGGAGGGTGTACTCGCCATAACCCAGTCCGGTAAAGACGAGGGGTGTCAGTCTGCTCTGTTCCGCAGTGATACCCATATCCCCGCTTCCTTCCAGATACATCCTTACTATGGGATCGGATACGGTATAATCAAGAATGGCCGGCGTGATCTGTATACGGCCGTTACCCGCAGGTATACGGTATATGCCCGCCTCATCCGGCATTATTTCTGTACCGTCATAGTTTACGGATCTTAAGGCAATGAGCATATTACCGGACAGATCGTAAAAATTTTCTATGCTTGCCGCGGATACTCCGCTCTGTCCGGCTATATACACTATACCGTTTTCTCCTATACCGCTGTAGCTGTGGGAGACAGGTATGCTGGTAAGTCCGTTGGAAGTCTCATAAAGCTTATAGTTCTCTATCTTATCCGCAAGGACTGCATCTGCCCTGACGGAGTATATGCCCTTTGATGACAGGAACCACAGCTCATCATCTCCGCGCTCCAGTACATCAAAGACATTGTTATACGGGAAGCTGGTAACATTGCATACCATTCCGTCTTTTATGTATTCTACGGTACTGGAGGTGATGACCCAGAGGACTCCTCTTTTGTCATCTCTCCTGATGCGCATGATAACCTCACTGGCAAGTCCCTGTTCCATTCCTATCCTTTTATATGAATCATCACCGATCACATATATGCCGTCTCCGTCAGTTCCCGCATATATGCTACCGTCCGCTCCTTCACAGACTGTCAGTATGATCGTATTCTTAAGCCCCTGCCTTGCCCCGTAGCTCTTTATGACGCTGTCGTCTCTGATTACTGCCACGCCCGCATTGGTCCCCACTATGATTGATCCGTCGGAAGCCTCATATGTGCATCTGATCTCGTTGCTTGGCATTTCATCATAAACGGTAAAAGCTTTCAGCTCCCCGTCGCTGTTCAGGCGCACGAGTCCCTGGCTGCCCGAGAAGGTCGAAAACCACAGACTGTTCCTGCTGTCTTTCATGATGCAGCGTATCCTTGTGCCTTCAAAATATTCGGTCAGGCCGTTTTCGATGCTGTGGTAATCTTCATCTATGATCTGCAGTCCCTTATCAGTTCCTATATACAGTAAACCGTCCCTGTAACAGCTGGCATTTACCACTTCGGACTCAATTCCCGCCGCTCCTGTAATGTCAAGGAAATTATCGGCCACCAGCTTCATCACTCCGTATCTGGAAGATGCAAACCATATATTTCCCTGCAGGTCCGAAGTCATCATCTCGAAGGAATCTTTTACCGGCAGACTGTCAAAGGCTGTAAATTCATCATTCTCATTGATATAACCGGCAGCATGCACGGAAGCTATCCATAATCTGCCGCAGGCATAATGCATCCAGTGAATGTCGGAAAGCGGCGCCGTATCGAGCCTTTTCATCTCGGCTGCCGACTTACCGAAAGTTCCGTAATACACATGGTCCCTGCTTGTGCCAAAATACAGGGTTCCCGGTTTTTCGGGATCTGCAAGTATCGTTGTGATCTTTCCTATACCCAGCTCGGAACTCCTGTAGAATTCCTCCACTCCCGAAGTCCTTAGTTTAAATACACCGCCCTCCGATGTGTGTCCGTATACCTTTCCGTCGGCATCGGATACCAGCCTGAGTATCCTTTGGCCCTTTATCCTCTCATCATCAATAGGATGGATCTTCATATCTGTATCAAAGTAATTAACGCCTGCAGTGGAAGCCACAAAAACATTGCCCTCAGCATCCTCGGCGAAAGATCTGATGGAATTGGAGTTAAGACCGTCAGACTTCATGAAGTGTTCCTGTTTCTGTCCGTCTATCACCACCACGCCCTTGTCATTGGTAGCTACCCAGATCCTTCCGTTTGAATCTTCAAACAATCCGCGTCCGCTGCTCAGACCGTTATCGCCGGGCAGCTTTTCAAATCTGACACCATCATATCGGATTATTCCGCTGTATCCGCCTATCCAGATATAACCGTCACTCGAGGCCAGGACACAGTTAGCTTCCGAGGTCGGCAGCCCGTTGGTCGCATCGTATAAGACCGGCAGAAAATATACGCCGGGTATCTGGTTGCTAGCCGCATAACCGCCGCCTACAGGATGGTCATTCCGATCGCTGCCGCTGTCTTCCTCCTGGGTCGCATGCACGTAAAAATATCCGCATGTCGATGACATGAGAAGAAATGCGAGCAGTATGACTATTGTCCTTATCCTTAGTCTTTTCATATCTCCTGGTATTTCTTAAGCACCTTTTTCACTTCGGTCAGAGACTCAATGAACACTTCCACGCACTTGGGATCAAACTGCGTTCCCGACCCTTCCTTTATTATCTGCACAGCCTTATCAAAGGGAAAAGCCGGTTTATATACTCGCGGCGATGACAGCGCATCGAACACATCCGCAATAGCCATGACTCTGGCCGACAGCGGAATCACCTCACCGTGAAGTCCCTCGGGATAGCCCTTGCCGTCCCATCTCTCATGATGATATGCAGCCATATTCCTGGCTTCTTTGAGATAGTTATCACCCTCCATGGAACTTATGGCATTTTCAAGTATATTCTTTCCTGCTGTCGTATGAGTCTTCATTATCTCAAACTCTTCATCCGTCAGCTTGCCCGGTTTATTAAGCACGGCATCGGGTATGTTGATCTTGCCCACATCATGGAGCGGGGCACTCATCTCCACATCCCTCATATACCTGTCACTTAATTTTTCCGCATAGTAACCGTTCCGCTTTAAACCCTGCAGTATGATCCTTACATAGGCCGCAGTCTTCAGTACATGCGCTCCGGTATCCGAGTCCCTGCTTTCCACCATGTCCGCCATCGTGATCAGCAGCGTGCTCTGCATCTTGGTGATGGATTCGGATTTGTTCCGGTTTTCCTTCAGCTGGTATACGGTCTCTCCGGTCATTCTGCAGAAGGCGTTGTAGAGCTGTTCCACCTCATCACCGGTATGTATGTCCATTTTCTCTATCTTGTCAAGTTCCTCTTCACTGGCGCCGCTTTCGTCTACCATTTCATTGGCTCTCAACGTCATGCTCATGATCGGCATTACTATATGGTACTTGGTAGTCAGTATGCTTATTGCAACTATCAGCAGTATGAAGCCTGAAAAGATCAGCAGCACTCTCCCTGCATAATCACTTATCATTTCATTAACACGCCTGTATTCCACATTTGATACCGCATAGCATACACAATTGCCCTCATCATCATAGACCGGATAATAAGATGCGATAAAGTTGCCGTACTGGTCATCCATCTTTACGGCCGGCAGCATTTCACCGGCAAGCAGCGCATCCTTATACGGAAGATAAGCCTCTTCATATTCCACTACGCTTCCCGGGCTTTCTCCGAATACATAACTGCCGTCGCTTAAGATCGTATTCAGATCGAACACAACATGACAGCCGTCTTTTTCTATCTTGTAAACATACAGAAAGGCTATATCGGGCGAACTGTTCTTAAGTATCTCAAGTCTTCTTCTGGTTTCATCATAACCCCTGGCCGCGTATCCCAGTTCCAGATATGTCTCTACTCTATCGGGATCAATTATCTCCGATGCCAGATAGGCTATCTGTGACGCATCCGAAGACATATCTTCGATGGTAGTCTCCCGGAAGCTGCTTATACTGAAGATCACGGCGATGACGGTCACCAGCAGGGTGGAAATGACAAGTATCAGGTTGATACGCAGTCCTATAGGCATCCTGCTTTTCAGCTTTCTCCTGGCATTTTCCTGTTCGTCAAAAGAAAGCGGCGTCTGTCTCCATGAAGACAGACGCACATAGTCTTTTACCTTTGCCGGAGTGATGCGTATCAGCAGCAGAGCTGCCGCAAGAGAGATAGCCTTGTCCATCAGATCGGTGATGTAGGTGCTTACCATATGGCTTCCGAAAGGGCCTAAGCCAAGATGCTTTCCCAGCCAGTCATATATAGCTACCGACATGGGCGCATCAGAGGATGCCTCATACAGAAACCAGGTGATCGCACCGCCTATGCCGCCGCCTATCAGGGCCAGTATCAGTACATAGAAGATCAGATCGGCAGCGCTTCTTTTTTTCTCCACGCCGTATTTTTTTATTCTTTTGTATCTTGCGTAATCCCCGAACCATGCTGCGGTAACTATAGCGATCAGCATATTGAGGGAAGCATAGAATATAGACTCTCCGTCCATAAAGAAATTGACCGCATTCGTTGCAAAGGCCGTAATAATCCCCGGAACGATGCCGCCCAGCGCAGTCGCCACTATCGTTCCTACAGTATCTATATAAAACGGCAGTCCCGTTCTCCTCACCGCCATTGACAGCAGTACATTCAGCAGAAGCGAAAACACCATCAATGAAATAACGGCAGGATGAAATATGCTGTTTTTCTTTTGCCTGAACATCGTGTGGGTTATCTTAAATATCCTTTCGTGATCCTATTTCGAGGCCTGCTTCCCATGCATTTCTTTGGCACTCTCTTTGTTCTCGGCGTGCTCTCTCCTTACAGCAGGCTTCTTTTCGTTCTCGCCCTCCAGGGTATCGAGGCTGATCCTGCTCCTTACTTTGATCCTGTCAAACTGTGCGGCCTTCTGGGGATCAACCATACGTAAGGCCAGGATGGCGTCCGCCACATTGGGATTTGTTTTTTCGTATGCTTTTTCCGACTCTATGAAGTGTTCTATTGCAGTGCCGGCTTCGGCCATATTACTGCACAGTCTTTCGCCGAGTATACTGCCGTAAGCGCCATATTTGGAAGCTGCGAACTTTTCTATGGCAGCTGTCATATCCGTGAATTCCGCTGACACCTTATTCCCGGCTTCATTTCCGTTTTCTTTCATCCGGTCTGCTATCCTGCCGGCTTCGTCAAGTTTGGCCCGGTCCAGCTTTTCATAGGCTCTCCACTGCGGAAGTTCTGCTCTCTCTTCGTCGGCATGAGTCTTCAGCCAGGGTTCGTCATATTTCCCGACTGCCTCTCTCAGAGCCTTTGCCTCAGGCGTATCTTCAAGCTTATCAAGTTCTTCGTTTACTGCCTTTAACAGCTCATCCATTACCAGATAAGGATGGTCCATACAGCGTATATCTCCGTATTCCTCCTTCGGCGCACGTCCTTCCTTAAAGCACTCAATCAGTTTCTGAAAGGAGTGGTCTTCGGGCAGAGTACGGCCAAGATCATAAACAGCCCCCATAAGCTCATAGGGCTCATTCCTGTAAGCTAAGGCACAGGCTTCATTTATAAACTCTTCCCTGCTTTGCATCAGAGCTTCTCCTTCCTTTCATACTTTATTTCAGACGCTTCTTACGGCTATTTTCACATATTATAAAACAGCATGCGTAGCAAAAGCGTATCACTTATTCCTTAACACCGATTATCGCCGTTACCGATTTCTCCGGGCTCATGATACAGGTATCCATAAGGCTTAAACCTATATATTTAGCGGGATTCAGTATACTGAAAACTCCCTTCTGATTTTCCGTAAGTTCCAGATCCCCGTAGCCCGGACTGTATCTCTTTACGTTCTTATGTCCTTTTTCTTCTGATTCCCGGTTCAGCTTTTCATTCAGTATATTGCAGAATTCCTCTACACATGCGGCTCCGCAGGCCTGAAGAATGGCAGCTTCCGACATGGATCTTACGGAAGCTGTCTTTATCTGCCTGTCTATCGCAGCCCCTATGGTTGCCGCAAAGATATAGGCTCTGCTGCAGCCCTCACACCATGCCGCCAGCGACTTTGAATGGATCTCGCCGTAGGGAAGTACGACGTTTTCCCCTTTTATCTCAATATCAAAAAGGCCGTAGCAGGCCTTCGGGGCTGCCAGGGCCTCTGTTTTCTTAATGCCTTCCGCTATACGCGTAACATCTGCCTCGTCCGGCTTATGCCCCATATATCCGAGATATCTGTATACCTCTTTCTCCGGTATACTGATCTCTCCGGCTTTCAGGCTGAATTGATATATCGTCTCCATATCAGAATCTTATGCTTATCTGGGTGCCTTCACCGGGCACCGAATAAAGATTAACATCAGCGTCATGGAACTGTGCTCCGTGCTTAACTATGGACAGTCCGAGTCCCGTACCTCCGAGAGAATTCGAATGGCTCTTATCAACCCTGAAGAACCTTTCGAATACACGGCTCTGGTCACCGTAAGGTATTCCTATACCCGTGTCCTTCACGGTCACGGTCACGTGCTCGTTCTTCTCCTTTACGCTGATCACTGCCTCGCCGCCCTTACGGTTATACTTGATGGCATTCTCCAGCAGATTGAAGAACATCTCTTTCAGCACCTGTTCCACACCGTTGACATAGGCTGTCTCGCCTTCTATCTTAAGCGTCACTTCCTTCTCGTCGGCCTGGGTCTTAAGCTCCTTTATCACCGTCTCGGAAAGCTTATATACGTCCACCTTCTCCTTCTTCTCGGTTATCTCGCCGTTATCCAGTTTTGAAAGTCTTATGATATCACCGAGCAGCGCCATCAGTCTCTTGGATTCCTTATTGATGTCCTCGGCGTATTTCTTTGCTTCTTCGGGAGTTGTCTTTTTCTTGCACATCTTGGAAGAAGCCTCGGCTATGACTTCCACGGGACCGCTGAGTTCCTTCGACACGTTTCCGGAGAACTCACGCCTCAGTATATCCCTCTGTTCCTTTTCGGTAACATCCATGATGATGAACACGGCGCCGCTGACACGTTTATGACTGACCACGGGAGTGCTGATCAGCCTGTAATTCCTGCCGTCGCTTTCGATCAGCTGCTCGGTCTTCTCGCCGGAAAGCGCCTGCTCCTTGGCCTTTGTGAAACCGTCGTCTATGAATTTGAGTTCTTCACCTATCTTGCAGGCTCTGGTATGACGGAGAGCCGCACCGTTAGCGCTCAGGATCACGCCCCTCTTGTCGGCGATCAGGAAGCCCTCTTCCATACCTTCGGTCAAAGCTGCGAATTCCTTCTGGCGATAGCTCAGCTCATCGATCTGGTCCTGGATGGTCAGCTTCTGTTCCTGCAGCCTTTCTATCAAAGGCTTTAACTCGGTATATTCATCCGACAGATCCGGATTGTCCGGGTCTATGCCGTTAACGGGCTTCAGTATCTGGTTGGCCATACGGAAAGCGATTATACCCGAGATGATTAGCACGAGGGAAAACACCCACATGATGGGGCTTACAGCCTTCAGCACATTGGATACCACCGAAAGATGCGAAGACAGCCGAAGCACCGTTCCGTCTGTGCAGAGCATGGCATAACTCATCACGCTCTCGTTTCCGCCTCCA
>JAEEGL014438398.1_pt1 | contig 40792 bp, 30 predicted proteins | sample 9134231 | NCBI WGS metagenome assembly JAEEGL01 (sample SAMN16246548, study PRJNA631951) | gut metagenome | biome: gut microbiome; feature: rumen; material: fiber-attached | host: Bos | place: Iran: Karaj | collected 2018-10
GTTTCATAGACCCGTATTTTACCACAAGCACGGCACGTCCGCAAGTGTAAAGATCTAAAAAAATGAAGTCTGCCTGCGGCAGATTCCGAACGGCGGGGCTGCAAGCCTCAGACGTCAGGCGTCAAAAAGTATTCCCACCCGCAATCATTGTTTAAATTCCACAACACTTGTTTTTATCCTCAAGTATGATATAATAAGCATAGTATTTCTTGACACTTTAGAAAGATACGGCGGATGCAGATAATCTTCAACGGATTATGCAATGGCGCGCTCATTGCCTTGCTGGCAATGGCGTTCGTCGTTGTTTATCTGCCGACCCGTGTCTTCTATATCGCTCTGGCCGGTATTTATGTGCTGGCATCGTATCTGACCAAGCAGTTGATGCTGTTTGGTTTGCCTTGGCCGTTCGCGGTGCTCGGTGCTTTGGCCGTTGGCGTTGGCGTGTCGCTCCTTTGCGATCTTTTGAACCATCGTCCACTGGAGCGCAAGCGGTCGTCAATGGGTGCGCACATGATTTCAAGTTTAGGCATATACATGATTCTGGTTCAGGTTGTTGCGCTGCTATGGGGTAACGATCCACAAGTTCTCAAGACAGGCATTGGCGGCGTGTGGCGAGTCGGAGAACTTGTGATGGCTCATTCGCAGATTACGGCACTGTTCGTGTCGGTCGCCCTTGTGGCGGTTTTCTTTGCCTGGTTGAGATGTACGGGTCTTGGTCTGCGTCTCAGAGGGCTTGCCGACAATCCCGTGGAGATGGAACTCCTAGGCTATAATACCGATAACCTGCGCACACTCGCTTTTGGCATATCGGGATTTCTCGGTGCTGCCGCCGGCATCCTCAATGCATACGACCTGGGCTTTGATCCAAACATCGGCATGTCAGCCGTCATGTTGGCTATCGTCGCCACCATCATTGGCGGGAGAGGGTCTTTCATCGGTCCCGTAATCGGCGGCATTCTTCTTGGAATCCTCCGTTCGCAGGTCGTGTGGCATGCATCGGCTCGATGGCAGGATGCGATTACGTTCTTCCTTTTGGCAATCTTCCTGTTGTGCCGCCCCAGCGGCATCGTCGGTGGAAAGAAGCGATTGGAGGCGAACGAATGAACTACGTCTTCCATCTGCTGATATACTTTGGCATTTACGCCATCCTTGCAATGGGACTCAATCTCGTTGTTGGCTACTGCGGTCTTCTCTCCCTCGCTCACGCAGGCTACTTTGCCATTGGAGCATACGCCTATGCGCTTGGTACGCTTGCATGGAGCATGGATTCAATCTCTGCGCTTCTGCTTGCGTTTATGGCAGGCGGCGTTTTGAGCTTATTGACGTCACTTCCAACCTGGCGGCTGCGAGGTGATTACTTTGTGATGGCTTCAATGGCCGTGCAAGTCTTGATCTATTCAGCTGCGTACAACTGGGTTGACTCGGAAGCCACAATCGGAACGCTCACGAATCTTACGAACGGGCCGTTTGGAATTGCCGGCGTATCTCGCCCTGTGATCATAGGTTGCAAGTTGAGTTCCCTTGGCGCGATGGCGGCGTATTCACTCGTTGTCGCGGCGGTTTGCATGGGCGTGTGCCATCTCTTGCAGACCGCGCCGTGGGGACGAACTCTCAAGTGTATGCGTGACGATGAACTCGCCGCAAAGAACCTTGGCAAGAATGTGCAACTTCTAAAAGTGCAGGCGTTGTTCGTAGCCTGTGCGCTCGCCGCCGTTGCCGGCGCACTCTACGCGAGCTACACAAGCTACATCGATCCTTCGCTTGCGTCGATGGATCAGTCCATATTGCTTCTCTCCATGATTTTTGTCGGTGGCATGGGCAATCTCAAGGGTCCGCTTGCGGGTGCGGCGATTTTGCTGCTGATTCCGGAAGTGTTGCGCTTCATGAACATCCCGGACGCTGTTGCTGCTGAGATTCGCGTGATGCTGTATGGGTTGATGCTTGTGCTGATCGTCCGCTTCAGGCCAGAAGGCGTGGTTGGAGACTACAAGGTGAACTGACATGATGCAGGAGAACGACAGAGAAGTAGTGCTTGAGGCCGAGGGATTGACAAAATCCTTCGGCGGCAACGATGTTCTTCGAGGCGTTGATTTCAAACTGCATCGCGGAGAGGTCGTCCTTCTTCAGGGTGCAAACGGATCTGGCAAAACGACGTTGCTGAACATTCTCACTGGGAATCTGAAACCTGACGATGGAACAATCCGAAAGGCATCGTTGCTTGGGCGGACTTGGCAGGACGTGCGTCTCTTTGCATCGCAAACGCTCGCGGATAATATTGCCATGGCTACGCCCAGCCAACCTGGCGAGAATCCGTTGAAGGCTCTTTTTGCGGCTTGGATGACGCGTCGAGAAGAGCACCGCAACGCCGCGAATGCGGCGGACATCCTCAAGAAGATGGGGCTCTCCGACAGAAGCGGCGTTCTCGGTGCGAACGCGAAGATTGCGGAAGCAAAGTTTGTCGCTATGGTTCGTGCGATTCACGCTGGAGCCAAAGTTCTGTTCCTTGATGAACCATTGGCAGGCCTTGACCACGCAGAGATCGAGTCGATACTTGAAACGCTGAAAGTCCTCGTTAAGGATAATGGCTTGACTCTTGTTGTCATTGAACATGCGCTGAACATTCCAAAGATCCTCAGAATTGCAACGACGGTTTGGACGTTGAAGGGCGGAAAACTGTCGGTTGGTGCAACAGACACTGCGGATGAAGTGGGGGATGGAGAACTGCGCACTTGGCTTAAGACGTTCGCATTGAACGGAGAGGTGCGGGAGCTGGATTTGCCCGGGGGAGCGCATTTGATGATAGCGTCGCGACAGGGGCGTACACAGTCAGTGTTGAAGGTCTCCGACTACAAAGTGAATCGTGGCGCGCGCCCGGTCATCGCGGAGCCGGTTAATTTTGCGCTCAACGAGGGCGATGTTGCGATTCTTGAAGCCCCGAATGGTTGGGGCAAATCGACATTGCTTGAATCGATTGCCGGACTCGTTCCCGTTGTCGGTGGGCGGGTCGAGTTGTTTGACGAGGATGTGACAACAAAGCCCGTGTGGCAACGTGCAAGAAAGGGTTTGCGGCTCAATCGCGCCGCTGGAACACTTTTCACGCAGGCGACGGTGCGCGAGAACGCTCGGCTCAATCATGTCACCGAGCCGATCCTTCCTGCACTTGCAGGACGCAATGCGGGATCGCTCTCTGGGGGTGAGTCTCGGCGGCTCTCGTTTGAAGCCGTCCTCAATAACCCAGAAGCAAGAATTTTGATGCTCGACGAGCCATTTCAGGCTCTTGACATCACCGAGTCTGCGCGTGTGCGTAGCTCGTTGTCAAATTGTCAGAAAACAATCTTGGTAACAGTACCAAGTTTTGGAGGATAAAACCATGAAGAAGTTTTTTATTTTTACGGCATTACTTACTGGTGCTGCACTCCTTTGGGTTCTTTCCAATCGTTTTGATGTTGGTTCAGGAAATAAGCGTAATGTGTACGCAATATTGCCGCTAACAGGAACATCCTCCGAACTAGGGAAAAACATTAAGCAGGCAATGGATTTATATTTTGAAGCTCATCCAGATTCCTTGATTAACATTGTATATGTAGATTCTGCTTCTATTCCAGAAAAAGCTGCAACTGCAATTAGGCAGAAGATAATCAACGAAGACAACCCAATTGTGATATCAGCATTAAGTTCTGTTTCTGGGGCTGTGATTCCCATCGTTAATTCAATGGGAGGATTCACCGTTGCTATATTGACTTTGAAGGTAGATAAAACACCGGCTAACAACAATTTCCTTCGCTTTGATGTCAATGTTGACGATGTTGTTCTTCCAAATGCAGAATACATGGCTGCACATGGAACAAAGTCAGTGACAATTCTTTTTACAAACGATGAATATGGCCTAAGTACGGCTCGAAAATACAGAACGGAATTGAATAAAAGAAATATCAAAGTTCAGGCAGAGATAGCCTTCTCCTTGACGGACATCAATGTAAGAGAGGCTGTTGCAAAAGCACTATCACATAATGCGAGCACAGTTATAGTCTGTGGTAATGCGACTCCTTCTTACATTAATATTTTTCGAGAGCTCTCCTTGCAACGATTCTCAGGAGAAATATTTGCTGATTTAGGTTTTACAAATCCTTTTGTTTACGAACACATAGGGGAAATATGCAAGAGAGTGATTTTTTCGTGTACGAAATCGGTTCTCACAGCAAAAACAGGGGAAGGCGCTAACTACCAAAGTAAATGTACATCGAAAGGAATCCCTTGCAATCAGACTACTGTAGCACCATATGATGCACTCTCCTTAATAGAGTCATTATTGAAATCAAATGGAACGTTGTCCACGGAATATGTCGATGCTATTAAGCAATATCAGGGACTCACTGACAGCATCCGGTTCGTTGGTGCTGGCGAATGCTCATACGAATGTTCTCCTGCCAAGATTGTTGGAAGTGATTTTGAGATTGTCCCAACGATGTAACGAGGTGCGTTATGACTATAGAGCAATCCTATAAGCAGTTTGATAGTTCGATTCTGGCTGGCTATAGATCGTTTAAGGACAACAGCCTGTCGCCAGAAGAAAAGATGCGAAGGCTATTTCCTGCGCTTGTTGTCATTTCTCGGGCAGATACTGATGGTAATATTAGATCTTTCTGCATTAATGACATAAGGAAAGATGGCTCTCTTTCGGATGTCGATTACAGGGAAACTATATGGCACTCTCTATACGGGGGCTTGAAGACTCAGATTGTTGAAACATTGGGGGATTGTGAATGTGGTTATCAAATCTTTACTTTCAAGCGAGAATATTTAGGAGAGAGTGATTTCAGTAACCTTAGTAACCAGCTTGGATCGTTGATTTTTGACGCCCCCATAAAGGTTTTTACAGATCCCTTTATCCGAGGAAAATATGAGGCGGAAGTTTGCTCTGGGAATAATATCTATCCAAGCAGCGCATTTTTAACGGCTACGCAAAAACAACTGATGCTTTGTTGGGGTTTAAGTTTAGACAACAAAGTAATAAACATTAGTGTTGCTCGATCATGGGAATCCACTGAAACAACTGGCGAGATATTGTCGCTTCAAACATTTTCAGACCCTCATCTCGCGAAAAACTATATTTTTACAGAAGAAGTGATTGGTTTGTTTAAGGAGTATGTAAATGACGCTGAAATCGGAAGATTGAAAGAAGGCGTAGCATTCCTGATTAATCATGCAATCATATCTTATTTGGAGAAACATAGCAACATCCCACTCCAAGGCGGTATGATATTTACACCTAGTAATTTTGTTGCAATCGGGGGTGTGTCGATCTCAGTTTCGTCAAGCGTTTTTTTTATTCATAATGGTACCATTGACATAGGCAATCTTTTGTCGACAATGGTTGCCATAACCCGAAGTTGGGGATCGATTTTTCATTCGCTCATAAATATTCAAGAGGTGGAGGCTAAGGCGAATTTGTTGCGATTGTCATATACAAGATCGGCAATTGCCTCTATCATGTCTAGAAACGGATCGCACAATATCGGTAGCCATGTTCTTGCTGCACTTTCTCATAATGTCGGCACAATGCCAGATGATCGCGTATTATACCAATATATCCAGCATAGGATGGACTATATCGCGACCGCAACAACAGACTTCCCGACATGGTATCAGCCTACTATGTTTGTGGGTGAAATAATGCGTGGTTTTTTCATCCAGAAACACTTGCTGGATCACATAGCCGAAAGCGAAGGGTTGCACGCCTTTTATTTTCAGGGGAATGACCAAAAGGCAAATGGCAATGGAGCGATTTGCATCTCAGTTCGTCGATTGATGGCAGATGCGTTTGATAGCAAAGAATGTGTTTTGCGTCCAGAGCATAAAATCAAGCAAAATTTTGTCGTTTATGATACCGCCCATTCAGACCAACAGGGACGAACAGTCTTTGATGACGATGTACAATTGGCAATTCCCGCTGGAGTTGTCGGGAATCATGCAGTCTACACAATCATAGAGAATGTGTTGCGTAATGCTGCAAAGCATGGCAAATCAGACAATGGCTCAAATCTGGAGATTGCCATAGGATTCATTAATGAAGAAGACAAAGAGTATGCGGAATTCTTTATCTGGAGCAAATCGCTGGTAAAATCTGGAGCAGACGCGGGAAAACTTGTCAATGATATCCAGGGCAGAATGAATGAACCATTCATTGACAAAGACGGACAGTTAAGACGCGAGGATTGGGGATTGGCCGAGATGAAGATATCGGCTGGAATTCTTCAGCGTCGTTCCATATCGGAGATTGGTGGCCTGGAATACGTCGGTATGGGACAATCAAAAGATTCAGAATGGAGAGATCTTGAAATCATCTCTCCGATTCGGGTTGATGGTAAGAATGGCGCTTCTCATTTTGGATATCGTTTTTTTGTGCCAAAGCCGAAAGAATTCCTATTTGTCTTTTCGGAGATGGTAGATGTTCCAGGCTGGATTATCCGGCTTCTTCGTAAGAATGGTATCTATGTAGCCGCTGGTTTTAGCCGAGACGGGAATGGTGTGACATCATATAATCTGGTTGAAATTTCGGATAATGATGATTCCCCAATGACTTATAAAGTCCAGTCTGTTTATAATTTTTCTTTCGTTGTCCTTCCTCAAGATGCCATTAGCGATGTTCACATCAAGTCCGACAGTTTCCCGTTTCGCCTGATGGTGTGGAAAGTTGGCAAAACAAACAAACAAACAAATGTGCAATCAAAGTTAATCTGGAGGGCAGACGATGATACACAGGCGCTGATCCCTGAGTTTGTAGAACAGAGCGAAATTATCACTGCAATAAAAGCGTTGCACACAGATTGTGATGGTGGTGCGCCAACGGCGATTGCAACTATTAAGGACAGAGTGTATAAGAAGTGGTTGGAATATTTGGAATCAAAGACTAGAGACGCAAGTTCAAGCAAGAGTCGGCGAGAGTTGAAAGTTCTTGTTAATGTTGATGGTAATGACCACGCCAGAGGCTCGGGGCGAAGTTTAATATCCGATGTAGACATTTGGAAATTCGTTTTCAAGAATTTGCTTAGAACAACGTTACGAACATTTTGCAGTCAGCATGTTGAGTTGGCCGAGAGAATTGCTCCAACAATTTACGCTCTTTCCATGATGAATGTTGATGTCAAGTCGGAGGGGATTGTACCACGAGATGACGAGACGCAAACATACAATATCGGAAGAATTAAGGAACTTTTGACCAAACCGATTCCTGATAGCATTAAAGAACGCACAAGAAAAGACATTTCTTCCATGTGGCTTTATCAAAATTTTCTGAATATTCCAGATGCCGATCAAGAAGAGTTGTCATATGTGCTAGGTAAACTCAAGATGATAGACAGTACATCGGAAGAGGTGCAATTCATTGAAAAAACAAGCGTAGTTGATGATGTAAAAGAGCGGTTTAAAGATATATCGAATCATTATAATGTTGTAAGAATCAACGAACTACTTCCATTCTTGGATGGATTTGATACATTAAAACGATATTTCAAAGATCACCATGGGTGTAAGGGCACTAAAATGGACTTTCCAGCCTTGAATGGGGGCTGTTCGACAGGCATTTCAGATGTCAAAACACTGGATATCCTTTTGAAATCCTTTCTTGGTGCGTATCACGCCGCCGATGTGATGTTGCGGAAGTATTCAGAACAAATCGCGACATTGCCGCTGATTTACACAGCTGATGGTGGCAATGCTGACACGGTAGGAAACAGTGCGGAGAAATTCAAGGAGCGAATAGGTGTGGATTTATGCCTTGATGCAACAAGGACAGATTTGCCAATTCTGTATTACCGACATGGAACGGATGCTGCATGTTCAATCTACAACGAAGGATTAAGTGGTAGTCAATCATGCATGATGCGGCTTCAGGCTTTTGTGAGAAAACCCAATGCCGAGTTGCTCTTCCAAATGACGGAAAGCGCCTTAATGCGCATCTTGATTGTCGATGAGCGATTTTTCCGTTTTTTGTGTAAAAGGGAAGAAAATGCGAAAAAGTTAAGTTGGATGAATATATGGTCGGTCAATACGGATGTGTTGCTTAATCCGAAAGTAACTACATTACAGATGGACAGTAACATCAGTCATAGGACTGAAGCGCCACTGGAAATATCAATGGATTTGGTTGAGAAGGGAGAGCTCCCCCATGGAAAGTTTGATATTTTGATTATTCACCAAGGAGTCATTGACAAGATGTTGGGAAATGCGAGTCCCGAAGAGGTCAATACTGTGTTGGAGAATCTTAAAAAGAGCGTCCCTTATGTAGTCGTAACAACAGGTAGGGGAGCTCCCGCAAACATTCCGCCTGCGGCCAGAGTTCTTCCCTTCTCAAGCATTGAGAGGTATCTGTTCCAAGAATATCCCGAGAAGTTGCTGTTGGTGAATGCGGTAATGAGTCTGTTGCCTTGTGGGAGGAGATGATTATGCATCAGAGCAAAGCAGTCGTTTTTATTGATGACGAAAAACCGGTCTTGTCTATGGACGATGACGGGCGACGGGTGCATGAACTGAAAAGTGCGTACAATCCGGTTGATGAAAGTCTCAAAACTCATCAATGGGAAAGGCGACCGGTATCGGTGTTTTTCATCAATCGAAACACTATTGACAATCTATCTCACAAAAGCGCGCTGGATTTGCGTAGGGAAATCGAAAAACGTTTCCAAATGCAACATCTCACTTTAGAATCTTTTGATCAGATCTACATATGTTGCCATTTTGGAGGAGGAGGGTATTACGACATTTATGAGAGAACGTTTTTATCAAATGAAAAGTTGAAAGAAGAATCAAAAACACAGGAATGGTATGTTTTAGCTTATAGCAAAACGCTTATCTTCCCTGAGCGTTGGTTGGTTAACAGTAATCACCATTTATCCACATTGAAGGAATCCAAACTGATAGATAATATAGCTACTTCAATTGAGGAATCTAATAGGCGGTACTTGGACATAACAAACAATTTTTTTAATGTCGATGGTGTTATAAAAGCTATTATGCATATCGATGTCGCTTCACTTGACGGCCAAAAGACGAAAGAATGTGTGATTGTCATTGGTTGTGCCTGTGAATCAAGACAGTTGGAGAAATTGCGCGAAGCTCTTACTCAAAAACGTGGGCAGGCCGAAGTATTTATTTGTAACAGAGATGGCATATTCCATTCAACGTGGGATGGATGGCGGGACTCACTTCTGGCACATGAATGCATATCACGCTTTCATCAAAAACACCCTAATGCAAAGATCTTTGCAGTAAGTACCGTGCCTTACAATGATGACAAAACGGAATGGCATGAATTCTTCACAGATTGGATGTTTGCTGGTTGGGTTGATTGCTTCGGTGAGGCGAATATATGTTTCTATGGTAATAATGAGGACTCAATTAGATTAATGATGGGGGATTTGTACAATGGGAAGTTTGCGTCGGGGAAAAAGCTTGAAGCTGATGAGCGTGAGTGTCATTTATGTGATCACTACAATTACCTCATGCGCCGCATGAAGCACTAAAAGGAGGTTGATTGTATGAGCGAAAATATACCCCAATTGAACAAGCCGACTATCTTCAGGGTTCTGATTATTGACGATCAGGTCTGTTCTGGTCGTGAGACAATTTCTGCAAAGGCATTTCAGGAGGGTATATCTGCCTACATAAAGCATCTTGTTATAAAGAATGCGGGAGACTGCATCCGGAATGTTGATATTTGTTTTGCGGGTACGCCTGAAGATGGCGTCAATCGGTGGAAGAATGAAATATTCGACCTGACGTTTGTTGATTCAGATCTTAAGACAAGTACATCAACACCAAAAGACAAAACCGAAATACAAAATTTTCTGGATATCATCCCGTCCCTTAAAGGGGCGTACATATTTCGTCTGCTTTGGGACTTGATGAATGATAATAATGACGACAATCCATATAAGGCGTACAGAGATGGTTGTCGAGTCGTTTTCTGGACTGGTCTCCGAACTATCAATGCTGACGGAAGAGAGGATAAACTAAAAAAGATCCTAGCACCATGCCTTGAAACACCGCACTGGTTTATTCCTAAGCGCATAGATGACAACGAATGTCAATGGGCAAACGTTTTAGGCAATCACTCGTCGGTGACAACTTTAGAGGATTGCATTCAGGAATCGATAGAAAATTATGCTGCCGAAATAAGTTGGCGTTCTTTGCTTGCTCGTTATATTACGCTTTATCGAGTCAAGTCACCAAATGATTTTCAGCATAGCACTGATTTTTCAGAATGGGTTAAGCAAGGCTACTTGTATGTTGAAAACGGTTCTGTGTTCTTTTCGGATTCAAGACCAGAAGGAAAAGTAAAATATGTGGAATTGTCACCTCGATTAAGGCATGGGAATCCGTCATTTAAGTCATTGATCGAAGGCGATGGTCAATGTATCTCATGTGATGACAGAGACCCGAAGGATCAACCTTGGTGCTTTCCCAAAGAAAGTAAGGCTACGGCACATGCATCTACACTTGTTGCGGCGGCGACCCCTCTTACTGGATGTAGTGCAGTTGGGGGAAATCGCGCAATTGACTTAATGGTTGATAAAGTCGCCGCATTGCTGAATGGTCCGTTTGAACAAGTCGTGCTCAAGACAGTATATCTTGATTCTCTTGACCAATGGGATAATCTTCACTGGCCGACATTGCAAGCGCAAAGTCATCATCGGACACGATGTCTAAGGTCAACCGCTCATCCAAGAACCTTATGGAACACCGGAATTACTGCGCTGGAGTCATTTACGCCGGAAATGATGCATGAGTTCCTGCGGACTTTCGCGTCAAACGATGCGGCAAAACGCAAGAACACCATCGTTTCACTGGGCAGTAAATATCCCCAGTGGGATTTGAATGAGAGGATTCAGAAAAGAAACGAGGAAGGTAGTGTCGACAATGACGGTGTTAAGGGCAAGGAGTTGAAAATCAAGCACTACCGTGATCAGGCTCATGCTTTCCCCGATTGCAAAGCGGATTTGAAAAAAGATCTTAAAGAAATCTGGTCAACCTTGTTCAAAGAGGTGTTTTCAGAAGAATTAAAGGGGGAAGATCAATATCCAATTGTTGAAATCAATGTTCGCCATTATCTTCGAGAATGTGTTGCCTATCATTTGGGCGGACATGAATATCTTAGCCCTGCAAAAATTGATCCTGATAGGACGAAGAAAGAATTGGATTTTACCGGGTGTTACCAATCGTTGGATTTAGAGTTCGGCTCTTGGCTTGAAGTATTAGATGAAGTAGCAAAAGATTTTGGCAAGAAGCTGTTGTTGAAGTTGCCTTTCAGAGGTGATGTACATCATTTTATTAGGCTGATACGTGACTATGTCAAAACACACAAGGACGATACATGTATAACAGGAATTACATTGATCAATGCGTTTAAGAGCGGAGTCATTGAGTCTGAGCGCGGCGTGACTTATTCGCCAGCATGGTACGGTCGGCTCGATGCTTGGCGTGATGCTGCGGATCGCAAATGGACTTACCAGATGTCAGGCGAACTTTTGACGGCATCCAGAAATGAGCTATTGGGAGAAGTGCAGAGTCTTGTTTCGAGTTCTGATTTGGATGTTCACATAAGCGGGGGCATTGTTGATGCAGAAGGAATCCGATATTGTAGTCCAATGGTTGTTCGGACAAGCAGGTGCGTCAAATGCGGAGCTTGTAAGAAGGTTTGTGACCACGACGCCATAACAGTTGTTCCGCGTGAAACGCCCGCAATTATTGATCAGAGCAAATGTGTCTCATGCAGAAAATGTATCGACCAATGCCCCGTCGGCGCAATTGGTCTTCCTGTCCAGATTGGTACATGGGCATTGATGGACTTGAATCTTGGGGAAAGTCAATGGCTGAGTTGTGCAAATATGCCGCCGTCAATAGGGAATGGACAACCAACGGTTACTGACTGCAAGAAGACTTGCAGTCCATGTTATGTGAAATGCAGGCACGGGGCTTTTTCATCAGGTGGCAACGGGAAGGCTGCTCGGATAGATATTGGCAAATGCATTGAGTGTAAAGAGTGCTTACGTATGTGCCCACATGGTGCGATAACCTTGGGTGTTGACAATGCAAAATCGATAAGCCATTCCGTAAGTGACAATCCAGGGGTTTCTGACAGGCGAATCAATCCCCGTGTTGCCTTTTGCCTGCATGAATTGTGCAATGGGTGCGGGAAGTGCAGCCGGACATTCTACTGTGACACATTTATGGATCGGCGCGGACTCGACTTGCCGCCAGTGATGGACTCGCGTAACTGCACTGGGTGCGGATTGTGTGTGCAGACCTGTCCGCACGGAGCCATCCAGCTTTTCAACCCCAAGCATGTTGTCGTGCTGATTGGCATGGGCGATAATTTGTCTGCGTGGCAGCGTAGATTGATGGCTTACGAGATTCCCCATTTGGTCTTCAGGCAAGAGGAGATCGAGGAATATTATTTGAGAAGCGAGGAAGAGTCTCATAGCCAAGATATGAAAAAGATGTTTACTTATCGTAAAGACACGGATCTCTTCTTCGACAAATTGTCTAATGATTACACTGATGACAGATGCTGGGATGACAATTTGAAGGAACTGCTAAACAAGACCAAGGACATAAACATTATCCAAAAATGGCTCTTCCTTGCGTGGAGTGACCCTGGGCAAGTACTGAAGGATAGCCCAATAATATATGCAACCGATGCGAAAAAATGGTGTTATTTTGACAATACATTGCCCAAACCTGTTTGTGGATTGCTATTGACCGATGTGCTGGCTCGTCCTGGGATGAGCTTAATTCGCACAGAAGTCAATAACCGTCTAAGAAATCTACGTGAGGTCAGATGAAACAGGGTAAATACATAATTGGGATGTTGCATGTCCCAGTCAACACCATTCTTGCTGCGCCGCAGGAATGGCGAAACCAACTTAAGCTCCCGGCAATTAAGGGAGTTAAAGACCGGCGGATTCTATCGTCGTTTGCCGAGTGGAATCAAGATTCTCCTTTTGAGGCAATGGAGAATGTCGAAGAGGCATTGGAACGCATACGCACATTGTCGTTTTACCGATATCTCAGCGACCGAATGTTGCATGAGGCGGAGATATATGTCAAGAACGGAATCTCTACGTTCTTGATGGAAAACATCGGTGCGCCCTATTTTCTCAACCTTGCCCCGATGCAATCCGCAATATTTGCTGTTATGCTTTCACTCGCTTGTGAATTGCGTCGCGCTTATCCTCAAACGCAGATGGGGCTTCAGATCCTTTCCTACTCCGATCCGCTGGCGATGAGCGTTGCTTGCTATGCAGGTTTGGACTTCATCCGAAGCGAAGGATCTCTTTTCGCCGGCGAACGCCCTGAGGGCAGGAATATGAACTCCGGGACGCTTGCGAAGCTATACGTCCAGCGAGAGGCGCAATCCACTCTGATGAGGGCAAAGCGCGTTCCTCGCGTGTATGTCGATCTCCAAAAGAAGCATACCGTGTTCTCGGAAGGACTGCGCTCGCTCGACGTTTGGCTGGAGAATGTCATATTTCAGAAGCTTGAAGGCGTTGTCATTACTGGGACGGGAACCGGGGTGCCTGTTGTTGAAAGCGACCTTGCAAAAGCCCGCGCTGCCATTGACGCAAGCATGGACAAGCCGTACTTCCCCACCAAATTAGACATTCCGCTAATTGCCGGTTCTGGCGTGGACGAGAAGAACTGCGGTCTCTACAAGAAGTATGTTGATGCCGTCATTGCGGGATCAACTCTCAAGAAGCATGGCTACTGGGAATGTCAGGTCGATCCCAAGCGGGTTGCAAAATTCATGGAGGTGTGGAACAAATGAAGAAGCCCATCATCCTGGCATCCAGTTCTCCGCAGCGGGCGGATATCCTGCGGGAACTTGGCATTGAGTTCGACGCCGTCTCCATGGACGTGGATGAAGTGGTCTTGTCAACTTCGGAGGAAACCGTGCGGACCAACGCACGGCTCAAGGCCTTAGCCGCACATTCAAGGTTTCCCGAAGAGACTGTCATTGCCGCCGACACGGTGATCAGCCATGACGGAAGAGTCCTTGGAAAGCCCAGGGATGCCATTGAGGCGGAAGCCATTCTTACGTCGATGTCGGGCCGTAAAGTCAAGGCTTTTTCGGCCGTTGCGGTGATTAATGCCGCAACCCTTGCCGGATGTGTTGCGACGGAATGCGCCGTTGCGCACATGAGAAATTTGACTGGCGATGACATTTCATGGTACATTGGAACCCGCGAACCCTTGACACGGGCGGGTGCCTTGGGAATCAGCAGGTATGGCGAAATCTTCATTGAGCAGATCGACGGGACATATTCATGCTTTGCCGGATTGCCCAAACGCGCATTGTTCGCGGCAATTTCCACCGTTGGCCTCACCGGCGAACTTCTGCCCAATGGACTTCCGGCGAATTCCGGTCGAGTGGCAACAGACTTGACAATCACCTGCTTTGAACTTGCCTAAGGAGAAACGGCGATGAGAACGAACACAAACTGGCTTATGTTCCGGGATGAGACGACCATCAGGGAATGGGAGTCGGAGACCGGTGGCATGCTCGCAAGAGTCCTGCATTTCTCCGACCCGTTTAAAATCTCTCTTTCTCTGCCCGATGAAGTCAAAGCCGTTAAGGCGTGGAATAATAACGAGGATCTGAAAGGGGCCATGAAGATAACCCATTCAGGTTATCCAAGGTTTGGCATTGCAGTAAGATGCTTTTTGCCGTTTGACGGAGTGTTCATTTCGCGTCGCGACCGTAAATCATCTTCGAAAGGAGATGATGAAATACACCCCATGTCCATTGTTTGGAGTTCTTGGCTTTGTGAAGCGCCTGGTGCCCGCGTCGTACTTCCTGTTAGCACAAAGAGTCGGGAAAAAGGAATAAAAGAGTTGCGCATTGGCTTGCCTGGTGGGACTTTTAAACGATTTATTCTTGGAGAGACCAACCGAAAGAATCAACAAAAGGAGCGGATAGGTACAGGTCGGTTTGATGTGGAAATGGATTCAAAGTACCCTGGATGGCTTTTGAACCTTATCCGCGAGAATCCCAAAGCTACATGGGGGGATGCCTATAAACTTTGGGACGCCAATAAAGATGAGAATGGGTACAAGCTTGGTCAAAGTGATCAGGACGATTTGGAACACCGGATATTGATGACATTTCCGATTTGGCTCAAATACAGGGTTTGCAAGGTCCTGCTTGCAACCCTCCCGGATGATTTGAAAAAGAAGATCTATGAGAAAAAGGGCGAAGCTCAACAAAGAATCTTCGAAGAACAGATACTTGAAGCCTTGGAAACGGTTGATAAGAGGTGTCTTGGTGCCAAGATTGTCCCTTTGGCAATAAAGCGCAACGACGAGGATGACGGTTTTGTGTATGTGGAACCAAGTAATCCGGTTGGACTCGCCGCAAGACTTACCCGGGTGAAGCGGCTCCAGATGAGCCGTCATGCGATGGGGGAAATCCCAGCGGAGTTTCGGCAGAACCACCCTTCGTTCATGGGACGGCTTTGCCCGGTGGAAAGTCCAGAATCTGAACTTGTCGGATTGTCGTTGCAATTGGCGCAAGGCGCAAAGATCAACAAAGACGGCTACATCGTCCCGGCAGACCAAGAAACCTCAGAGACCATGGGCTACCGGGCTAATCTTGGATGGGGTGCGGGTCTAATCCCCCTGTTCCAACACAACGATGGCACGCGAAACATGATGGGGGCAAAAAACCTTCGTCAGGTCTTGGCCCCAGCAACTAAAAGCGAGTTCTTTCCAGAGTTGTCGGACAGGAGGGCCCCGGCAATCAAGTCTGGAGGGGAATCCGATCTTCTGAAGTTCACGGAACGGTTGACGAGGATAGGCGTCTGCCCGAATGTCGCCGACGACAAGGGCGAAATGGCGCTTGGCCGCGATTTGTTGGTGGCCTACATGCCATGGTATGGCTGGAACATGGAGGATGCCATCGTCATTGGAAGGCATATTGTTGATAGGCATTTGTTCGATGTGGCTGTCACCAAGCGCATGAAAAAGCATATTCGCCCAGGCTGGGAAAAGCAGCGCCTCGCTGAAAAGGGCGAAACCGTCAGACGGGGCGATATCATCGCAAGATTTGTTTTGTCTTCCAAAGACAATCAACCAGCCATTACAGATGACAAACAAGTCTTTGAGATTCGGTACACTGATTCCACCCCATCGATTGTTACGGAAATCCATCTAGGGCAGAAACCAGAATGGATGAGCAGAACATTGAAATATACGCTTGAAAAGCACATTCCGCTCCGACTAGGCGACAAACTCATGGGGCGGCATGGAAACAAAGGGGTCATCGGTCGCATTGAGGATACGGACGCCATGCCGCGTCTGCCAGACGATGAGAGGTTGCCGAAAAAGTTCAGAAACCGCCCGATCGACATCATCCTGAATCCGCATGGCGTCATCTCGCGCATGAATATCGGACAGTTGTTGGAAACGCATCTGGGCTGGCTCGCCCATGCGGGGGGCTGCAATATGGCGGACCTCATGGCCGACGGCTGCCATGCGGCGGAAATCGGCATTCCGAAGATAGGAGTGATAGACCACGGAAAAGTGCAGGATCAATTGGAGAAGACCGGCCTTGACCGGCAAGGGCGCATACAGTTGCTTCTTCCAGACGGTTCCTTGACCAAGTCTCCTGTGGTTGTAGGTTTTGAACATATCGTGAGACTGAAACACATTCCCGAACTGAAATCCCAGGCACGGGGCGGAGACGCAACATGCCGCTATGATTCCAAAACCGGACAGGCCGTGCATGGCCGCATCAGGGGCGGAGGCCAGCGCGTCGGGGAAATGGAGGTCTGGGCCCTTGCGGGGCATCAGGCAGAATGCAACCTTGCGGAAATGCTGGGTGGCAAGGCAGATGCCGTGTGGGCTCTCGATTGGCGCTCCGGAAGCGATCTGGTCGCAACGGAACGAGAAGAGGGGTTCCCGCGCCTGATGAAGGACTGGCTCTTTGCAATATGCATAGACATGATCAGGGATTCTGACGGCAAGATACAATTCTCCCTTAACACAGATGCGGAGAAAATGCGCCAAAGAATGGGTGGAGCTTCGCATGAGGTGACGTCTGGCGGGGGAATCGTCAAGATTCCAACAGCCTCTTTTGCCTGTTGTGAAAGTAATTCAAAAGGTGAAGAATGCAAATGGACTTTCCCATTGGACAGACTGCCCATAACATACAGGACGGAGGCAGAATCAGGCACCCTGCGATTCGGTGACGTATTGGCACGTCTTGGATATAGGATTGCAGGTCCACGAGTCAATGGCCACGCCACGGTTCCCTTGACGCCGGTTCTCGGCGCAGTAAATGAATATACTGTAATCTTGGAGAGATTGCAAGAGTCCACATTGGAAGAAAATTCAATTGGCTCGGTGGCGCCGAATCCTTTTGAAAAACTGTCCCAAAAGATGGGTCCGGAACAGTTGTCAATCGTGTTTGATGATTACCAAGCCGAGTCAGACAGCCTAAAATGTCATATATTCCCGGCAATGGGTAAGAATTCGCTTTCAAATTGGCCTTCCGGAGTTGATAAGATATTTTGTTTCGGACGTTTCCCCGCAAGACAGGCGGAACGCGAGATGGGATTGGCAAAGGACGGGAAGAACTCGAATTTATGCGCAAAATATTTAAGAGATTGGATTGTTTCAGGGAAAGAACGGGTCACCATTTGTGATTTCAGGGTTACCTGTTCAAAGGAAGCCACCGGCCCCAAAGCCAAGGACACCAACCACGCCTCGGTTCCTTTGTCGCCTGTTCCACCGTTTGGAGAAACGCTTCAAGCTGTAGAAAACGGGTTGTTTGACGAGCAGATTTTCGGTCCATTCAAAAAACTACTTGTCCATGCGAGTGACGAGCAATGGGGATATATCGAACTGCCAGTCGATGTGGAATTCCCCCTGCTGGCGTTCCTCATGGATATGGATGCTTGGAAGCGAGTGAACAAGGATGCGAAGGAGGGTAAACGGAAGGAGAAGATAGCATCTTTCGCTAAAGTGCATCCGTCATTTGTCAATCCAAGGTTACGTGTTATCCCCGTGCTGCCATCCCGATACAGGTTGCCGCTAATGGACTCGGAGTGCCAAGTAGATGATCCCATTGTTGCCGATGGTTACCGCCCATTGCTGGAGGCCTGTCATGCTTACTTGGCCGAGAAAGAAAAAGGCGCTTCTCTTGATCATGTCGAACAACGTGTCAACTTGGCGGTTGAAGCTTTGTTCTTCCTTTTAGTCGACAGACTCAAGGGCAAATTCGGCATAGTGCGACGCAATGGGCTTGGCCGTCGCGTTGACAGTTCGTCTCGCCTCGTGATCACGCCGAATCCTGAACTGGAGTGGAACCAGGCGGGGATTCCCCCAGCAATCCTCTGGGAGTTGATGGGGGACAAGGTTGAGAAATGGATGAGAAGGATTGGGAAAGAGGACAACACAGAACAGGACGCTGTGCCCCATAAACAAATTGAGCAGGCCGAAGGATGGTCATGGCGCCGCTCGGCAAAAGCTGCCGATTCTCTTGAACAAGTCGCGAACCATCTTCGACAGTATCTTAATGAGCATGAGGATACGCTTGTTCTGCTGAACCGTCAGCCATCACTGCACAAGGATAGTTTCCAAGCCTTCCATCCCGTTGTTCTCAACCCTGATGATGGCGAGGTGTTTCAGTTGTCGCCGCTTTGCTGCAAGGGGTTTGGCGCGGACTTCGACGGTGACGAGATGGTCGGACACTATCCCGTTTCCGATGCCGCGCAAAAGGAATCCGCCAAGATGCTGCCCGACAACAACCTTCTTTCCGCTGCGACGGAAAGTTCGCTAGCCCACTTTGATCAGGATTTTGTGATGGGTAGTTATTGGATGTCGGAGTTCCCCGACATTTTCCAGCGGTTGAAGGAGCTCCTTCCAGACGACTGCTGCCACCAACAGGAGTTTTTTACATCTCAATGTGCGCGTCGCGGCGATAATTTAGGCAAGAAGTTACTCAACCATATTTGCGAGGCTCATCCCGAAAGAGCCATTCATGTTGTTTCCGAGTGGCTGCGTCTCTCGTTGGAAGCATGTTCAAGGATGGGGGTGTCGTTTGGATTCTACGACTTGCTGGAATTGACCCGGAAGGTTGAGGGCCGGTGCAAAACAGCCGAGCATTCAAATGATTCCGTGCAGAAAGTTATCAGTGAAGGCCTCGAAGAGTTACTCTGCAACGCGGATGATACAAAGGCCGGTCTTCATGTCGCCGGCATGGCAGTCTCGGGTGCAAGAGGGAAGAAGCAGATTCGCCAACTCATCGGTGCTCGTGGCAACCTTGAGCCGGGCGCACTCGGCTATGAAATGAGTGAGATGGATAAAAAACATACGTTTTGGTTTAACGTTCCTCTCACTTTGGGCATGGATTGGAATACGACTTTCTACGCTGCAATGAACGCCAGAAGCTCCATGTGTGACAAGAAACTTGGAACGGGCCACGCAGGGGCGTTGACTCGCAAGTTGGTTTTTGCCCTCTGGCCGTTCAAGATTGTCATGGAGGATTGCGGTTCGGATGCGCACTATCGCTCTGTGGTTACCTGCAAGGCGCATAACGGGTTCTGCGCCAAATGCTACGGGACCTTGCCCAACGGCAAATGGCCTGAAGTCGGTTATCCTGCCGGCTTGATAGCCGCACAATCCATTGGCGAGCGTGGTACACAACTGTCCATGCAGAGTTTCCATACTGGCACCAAGGCGTTTGACATGCAAGACGTTAGGGATATTTTGTCTGGTAAAATTGCTTATTTCGATGGCATAGAATCGGCAGGTGATTTTGTAAGAAAGTTCCAAAGCCAAGATGCATACAAGGGTATCCTTAAACGTCATTTCGAACTTCTTTGGAGGGTCCTGTTCGACAACGCGAAAAGCCTTCACTGCCTAGGTTGCGCTGAAAAACATTCTTTGGATGTCGTGATTTCCAAACACGATATGATTACGCAGCTTTCCTATTCCAAACAAGCTGCCAACATCCTTCTTGCGGTATTGAAAGATCCAGAGGAAGAGATCGGAAGGTCTCCAATTGCGGAAGTTCTGTTCAACAGCTTTGCCACCAGAAAGTCCACTGAATTTACAACTACGAAGAGGAACTAGTCATGGCGAGAATACGAACAACGGGGACTAACGGAGTAAAGGGTACAGCCCAAACGAGAACTCCTGACCAAACCAAAGCGGCCAATGCTCAGCGAGGCATCACTCATTCCGACATTCGCGAAGGAACGCCGCTTCAGATTGAAAGCAAATTGCTTGATTTGGAGAAAAGCGGAAAAATAACCAGCGGCATCACTGAATATGCCGATGATGCGTTGTTGGATTCATTGGCTTTTGATGACGAGCCTATGGATTGCGACATTGACTTGGCCGATGATGATGATTTCCTGTCTGGGTCTTCAGATTCGTCGTGTCAATCGGCCGTCTCCAGTATTGGCAGTTGGGAAGAGTTGGAAGATTCTGCTATTGATTCATCTTCGAAAATCGAAATCTGCGTACATTTGGATTCAGATGGGGACAAGGTTTCATGTAGCGTGAAGGAAGATCCGCGAATAGGTTTTGATTGTCATGCGCCAGAGGCATCCAACTTGTTGGACGAGTTGTCATCACGTTATAAGATGTTGGAAAAGATCGGCGAATGGCTTGCCGTAAACCGAAAGGAATTCTTGAAAACCGGAGACTTGTGGAACTTTGCCGAGCAGGCGTCAAGCGAGGCCGATCTCAATATGCCATCCGTGTTGCAGCAGAATTTTATAATAATGGCCAACCTTGCCCCCGATGCCCCCACAAAATTCAAACCGTTATTCTCCCGCTTCATTAAAAATGTTGTTTTATCCTGGGAGGATGAAGGTTGTATGCTTCTCGGAATGCTTTTTTCACATCGCGCTCGATGCGCCTGGGTCGCGAGGGCATATTATGAATTGCGGAAAGGTAAAACTGGCGGAGAAACTCTAATTGAGACTTTGTGGAAATGTCATGCAAAAAAGAAATACAAAAACGCGAGATTAAGAACTGAAATACGAAATATGAATTCAACTGAAACGGCAGAGAGATTGTGTTCACTTGTCACAGTACAAGGTGCCGACGTGGTCAACCTATATAAAGAGAAGTTTTCAGGAGTGTAAAAATGAAAAGCGCAAAGAAATCATTAAATGTCTACTCCGATGCCAAAGACTGCATCGAAATAGTCGAAGGCTGCAACTTGGCGGTAACGTTGTTTTCAATGTCGGGCAATCTTTTGGTCATTTGCAAAGGAGACGAATGCAGACCAGGAGATTTGGGGCTAGAGACATCTGTCGAGAATCCCTGGGGAAAGATTTACTCTCGGATTCTTATACTGTTTACCACATTGCCGATAAAGTTAGACGTTATGTCATCATGGAAGAACTGGGTTTTTAACAATAAGATACCCGACATGAAGATTGACTTCCTACGGATAGGAAGTTTTGACGCCACATATATCGAGGGAAGAATCCGGCGCCATTGCAAGGATTGGGACCGGACACCACCGCGGAAGGAGCTCCCAGCGCTCAAAAAAGGGACTCTTGTTGATCTCTCAAAAGATAAATTAGCAAAAGACAGTCCAAATTTGCTAACGGCAATGTTTGGGGCAATGGGCGAGATGATTATGCGCGTCAGATATATCCATGAGAGATTTAAAGATGCGTTGAAGGAATCGCTTAATTCAACCGATGATTTATCGGTTTATAAACTGATTGATGCCCAGAAAAAGAAAATCGAAAGCGCCGTTTCGGGGTCTCTTGCAGAAGTGCCGAAACTGGAAAAAGAACTAGTCTCATTCCCCAAGCTTCTTCTTTATGGGGAAACAGGAGTAGGCAAGACGCTTGTTTCCAGATTTCTGCAATCCCCGTCCGCGAAAGATCCTGCTCGACCACTGAGAATATCCATACCTGAATATATTGGCAAGGAAGAGGATTTAGAGTTTGCGTTGTTCGGCTATGAAAAAGGGGCATATACTGGAGGACTTGAAAAAGGCAGCATAGGCTTGCTCGTTGAGAACATGGGGAAGGTTGTGTTCCTGGATGAAATAGAGGAAGCCAATGCCATTATTCAGGCAAAGCTTCTTGCCTATTTGGATGATTACCGTGTTAGGCCCCGCGGCTGGCGAAAGGATGCTTTTTTCTGTCCGACTCTGGTTGTCGCCGCCACCAATTGCAAAGTGGAAGAATTGAAGAGCCGTGGGTTTAGGAATGATCTTTTAGCGCGTTTTACCGACATTGAAACAGTACCGCCATTGCGGGAGCGCAAGGAAAGCATGGACTTCATAATTGACAGTCTTCTTCAGCAGGATGCCATCAACCATGAGCAGAAAGTGGTCGAGATTGGTAAGTATGCGCTGGAAAAATTAAAGACACATCCTTATCCGGGTAATTTCCGCGAGCTTGAGGATGTTATGCGCAACGCCTGCGTCGCCGCCCAGAAAGATGGGCGCGACTATCTGTGCGAATGTGACATCGTGTTTGATTAGCTGACAACTTTTATCTCATTCCATTGCCAGCCCTTTGGTGCTTCTTGCACCGAAGGGGAAACAGCAAAAACAGGATATCGCCAATCATTCCATTGGCGTAATCGCTATTGACTCGATTATGAAGCAGTAGCGGTTTTATATTTTGATCAATAAGCTCCCATGCCGTTGTCGGTGAATTATAGTGTCTCGTGCCCATTCCACACATTCCATAAAAAGAACAAGGGTAGTAATCTAGAGTCTCTCACGTCATCAGTCATGTCGGCTGTCAAGCCCGGTTGGTGTCTGTGAAATGCAATTGACTTCGGGGCGTGGACCTACAACCGTGATTGGCGGAGGCACGGCATGGCGGCGGTCGGGACGAGGAAGGTGCGTGCCTCAAGCCTCGTCCGCCATGCCGATTGCCGAGCCATCACCTCGCCCCCGTAACATCCGTGAATTGCAATTTGTTGTGGGGGTGCGGTCTGACAACCAAAACCTCTTGTCTGACGCGTGTCAGGCGATTCGTAAAAAACAAACCTAAAAAGGAGATTAAAAATGCCACGTTTCATTTCTACTGGAAATCCAGGCGAACAAGCCCATGGGGGAGTCCCGCATGGGCCTCACCCGGCTGGAAACCCACAATTCCATGCGTTCCACCATCCCCATCCGGCTCTGCATGTTGTTCCGCCGCCTCCACCTCACGCAAGGGGGATGGGGCCTCTGTTTGAGCTCGAGGAAAGCGACCTTAAGATTCTCAAGGAGGTATATCAGAATGAGGACACTGTCGCTGCTGCAATGGAGACTCTCTACGAAAGCCCATGTGAGATCCAGCTTAAAATATTCCAGACGCTAGAAATCATTAATCTGGTACTTGGGATTTTGAATCTGGAGCCTCCCTGTTTGCCCAAAGTTGTGTCCCAGGACAAGACCACTGGAGGTGTGGCAATGACGCGGAACTTCGCACGTTGGGCAAGCCCAGTCTTGGATGACAATGCCAAGGCACTGTTTATGACGACTTATGGTGAAAACGGCAAGTCCTTCATTGAAACCCTCCAAGGCGCTCCATATGAAATTGGCGAGGACTCAACGCTTTCAGCCTATCTGAAATACATCATTGTTACTCATGGTAAACAGAACAACGAGGAGAACTAGTTATGGACATACTAAAAACTGTGAGGGAAATTGGGTGCTTTGAAGCGGGCTACAACATCATTCAGGTTATGGGCAATTCCGCACTGCCTGAAAAGATCGGCAGGAGCATGCCACTTCCCGATGATTCTTTTGTGGAATCCCTTGACAGCTTATCCCAGTGGCTGGTTAGCTTGGGTAAGAACAAATTCCTGTTCCTGAATCCGGAGATTGCCATCATAGAGCGGATTGCCTGCTGCAATGCGTTTGATGCGGAGGCGATAATCATTCTGCCTGTTGACATGGACAATGAAGCTCGCGAAAGGTTGAGCGGTAATCTGCCTCCGAACATCGCAGTGTCCACATTACAAGAGCCATATTTCCCGAATGAGTTTTATCCTCGTAATGGAGTTGTCATCGCCAGCGGTTACCTTGCGAACCATAGGCCAATGGTTCTACCGGAAACATATCGTTTGATCGACCATTACGGCGGCTTTAAAGGTCGTAAATTGTTCATCCCCTACGTAACTATTCCAACGCCGGCACCATACGACGAGTGGATAGAGATGGACATAAGGAAATTCAGCATGGTGTGGCCTGGCGGCAGCTCATTGCCGGTTCAACAAAGTGGAGAATCGGCTTAGGTTGCGTTTTTCTTTCAGTTCAATCAATTAACGTCAAAAGGAGATTCCCATGAAAAACTACCTTTCGCTTCTCAGCGGCAAGACAAAGGTAAGATGCGTTGGCATAGTCATTCTGGCCATCATCGGTTCCTTTCTGGCATCAACATGGCCAGTTTACCTCGGCAAGATATACACTGCCATTACGGACGGTCAAATCACCAACCTTTCACAAGGTGGGGGTGCCATCGTAGTATTTGGCATTGTTGTCTTATTGTCTGAAGTTACAAGTATTGCCCGACGTGTTCTGATTGATTGTATTATTTCCTCTCAGGAGGCGGATTTGAAATCCTCAAGCATTGAGAAACTTTTGAAAATGCCGGTCGCGTTTTATAGTGGTAGCTTGAGCGGAGAGCGGACAGCGCAGATGAATCAGGGTGTGGCAGGTCTTAGTGCGTTAATCAAGATTGTCTGCAATGGGGTCGTCACGACCATTTTCATTGCCATCTGCACGATAGTTCAAGTAGTTATCAATGCCCCCGCTTTGATGGGAATACTGATGGTCACATATTTAGTCATCAGTTTAATTCTCTCTCTTGCGCAGATTCATTCCCAGAATGGGATACGAGAAAAGATCATCAGACTTAAAAATTCATTGGATGGGCAAATCGGTCAATCAATCTCAAACCTGGAACTAATCCGTAGCATGTCCGCCGAAGTCTTCGAGAAAGATCGTCTTCGTCCAAGCATTGACAGCATACGCGGTACGGAGCAAAAGCACCATCTTTATATGGGGGCGTATGATTGCGCAAAGCAGTTTAGTAAAATACTTTTCCATGTGATTATTCTCATTGCGTCCGTTGTCATGATTCAAGAGAATCAGATGACTCCTGGTTCCGTGATTACCGTATGTCTTCTCTTCCAGCAACTGCTTAAACCCATTGATGATGTTTACCACTTTATGGATGAGATTGCCTCTTCCCTCGTCAAGGCGAAAGTCTTGACCGAAGTCTCGACTATAGCTGAAGATCCCATATTTTCAATCGTTTCCCAAGAAAACGAACAAACGGATAGAGGAGCAGATATTGTGTTTAGAGACGTGACGGTCACAAATCCTGAAAAGGATAAGGTTCTAGCTGTTTATGAGCGAATTAGGATTCCCGGTCACGGAGTTGTCGCTCTTAAAGGTGCTTCTGGGTGTGGAAAAACGACTATGATGCGCTGCCTCAATCGGTTCTACCCATACGTAAAAGGAGAAGTCGAACTTTGGGGGCGTGACTTGTTTACCTACAGCCAGGAAGAACTGACAAAATGTCTTTATTACACGCCACAGAAACCCTTCTTCTTTGCCGGCTCTGTCCGGGAAAATTTGACGTATGGCCTTAAGCGAAGCATCTCTTCTGACGAACTTGTGAATGCATTACAGAAGGCATGCCTTTTTAACGCTCTATGTGGTAAAGTTAGTAAAAAGATAGATTCTCAATCGGATGACTATGCCGTATTGGCATATCAAATTGGAGAGGGTGGGAAAGGACTCTCAGGTGGAGAATGTCAACGACTTTCACTCGCACGCGCGTTCCTTCGAACTCCCAAGTTGTTTATTTTTGATGAGAGTACAGCCAACCTCGACGCAGATACGGCGCAAAAGGTTCTTAAGAACGTTGAGGATCATGCCAAGAAAATCGGTGCAGGAGTTGTCTACATTTCTCATGACAGAGACGTGGTCAATAGGTGTAAAAGTAGCGTAACGCTCGAAAACCTTGTAAAACAACAGGCGGCCGCCTGAAGTCTTTCTTAATCCATCGAAAAGGAGACAAAAATGAAAAGAAAGTGCGATGTTTCGCTTCTGTTAATTCTTGCCATGTTCCTAATTGGGACATGCATTGCCTTTGTCGGCAATATCCATGTCAGTAGCATAATGAGCCATTATTCATATAATGTTCTTGTTATTCTGATCGTCATGGAGTTATTCACAAATCTGATTGCTGAGACAGGGATCATGCAATTACTTGCCGTAAAAATCGCCGAACGATCAAAAGGGCAAAAAAGGCATTGCCTGATATTGTTTGGAATTATGATGTTTTTTATATCAGCGTTCCTGAACAATATTACGGCAGTTATGATGATTCTGCCTATTGTCATAGTCCTGCTAAAATCATTGGATGTTGACAAAAGGTACGTTAGCGCATTTTTTGCGGTAATCCTTGCCTTGTCAAATACAGGCGGCGCTGCAAGTCCAGTTGGAGATTTCCCCGCGATCGTCATCATGACAAGTGGCATTACAGATTTCATCAACTATCTAATTCGTGCGATGCCACTCTTTTTGGTGACGTCAGTTGCCTTAATCGCTTTGTGGGGGACTGTCGCCAAATTTGATGATGGTGAGAAATCGATCAGGCAACTCGCCGTGATTAATCTGAAAAGCCAATACAAGAATATCTGCGTCCGGTATGATGTCCTCAAGAAACTTGCCATTGTATTTATTGGCATGTTCCTTGCCTGGAGTTTTATTCCACAGGATGTTCTTCCTCCAGAAGTGATCGCTATTTTAGGCTATGCCTGTGCGATGATTCTTTGTTCAACTAAAGGTATACGCATCTTGCAAAGAATGGATTTGAAGCCGGTTTTAACCATAGCTTCTTTCCTCTTCTTTGCCGAGGTGATTAGTCAAACGGGACTTCTTTGCAAACTTGCAGAATATCTTCAAGCGAATGTTTCAGACCCCAAAATGCTCGTTATTTCAATCATGCTTATTACGGCAATTGCATCTGGCATATTTAGTGCGGGACCAGCTGCCGCAGCCATGATGCCGATAATTGTGAATATATGCGAGGGACCGCTGAAGTCACAATCAAACTGGGTCGCGGTTGCTTATGCGGCGGCGATTTGCGCGGGCAGTTCCTTGTTCATGTGGTCTGCTACGGCGGGTTTTATTTTATCAGGAAAAGTTAATGAAGCGCGAATTCAGGGAAGCGAAAACGAGAAGAAAACAATACAATGGGGCAGCAAGGAATATTGGAAATATGGATTCGTAAATTTCTTTGTTCAGCTCCTTATTGCAATTGCAGCAATGGTACTCTTGCTATAGAGCCGCTGTTTGATGATCAAATATATTGAGCCACTGAACACACGGAAAACTTGATTTCTGTGTGTTCAGTGGTTTTATGGGGGGCTCAGACTCTGGGTACTGCTCCAAAGAAGCCTAGTATCGGCATTCCCCTGATGCCCGGCGGAAGCAGGCCCGCACGAGGCAATGGCAGAGATCAGAAATCTCTTCAACGGAGACAACGTCATGCCTGGCGACGCTGATGTCAAGTTGTATGTTAACAAGGTCATCTGTGAATAGCTAGATCATGTGGATCCTGAAAGGAGTATAACATGAAGAAAGCTGAAAGTGACAATCCCGACAAGCTGAGTGTTTGGCGGGAACTTGACATCAAGTTCTCTCGCTACAAGGAACTACGCGACGAGGCATCGCGTGAAGCCGTAAAGATCGCAGCATACGAGGCTTACTCGTTCGAGTATCTGCAGAGCAGATTCTCAGATTGGCCTACAACGAGTGTTGAAGAAATCGGCATCAGACTTTGCAAAAAGATTGACGATGCCATAGATGATCCGAGTGTCATTGAGACTAGTTTTAACGGGTATGTATGTTGGTGGCTACGGTCAATAATGGGTAGCGTCAAAGCTAAGCGGTCGCGCGAGGTCGTGGGGCTGCCCTCAGCGCCGGACGGGGGGGATGTGACAGCTGACGAAGAAGGGTGTTTTTGCGATACAGCGCCTGCCATCGGTGAGACACGTGATAGTGACATGCGAACCGCTGCAACCTACCTGGAGGGCAAAGAGAAGCTCGCGTTCATGTCTATATTGTGGGCAGAGGCATGGAATACAAAGGGACTGCCGGGGCGGATCTTTAGACTGTACATGATGGGGTTGCTGGCGCGTCAACATGGAGCGATCAAGGAGGAGTTTAAATATAAGGGCATTGCCAATCAATTGGGGCTCAATCCCCAAACAGTTGCCTCACATATTCGTAGGACTAAACTCGCATTGCGGAAGTCTTTTCAGGAGCGTGCTCATGCGTGGGGTATTATTGATTAGTGCAATAAACGCGAATATTCGGAAGGCCAAAAAAGAATAAGCTATAATTTCTGGCTTGATGCAATAATGTTAATCCATCGCCCTCTATTGAATTGGATAAGGACAACAATCAATCAACCAACAAATAAAGAAAGGAAACAAAAAGATGAGCATCTGGGGTACGATGGATGAAGTTGACCGTGAGACGTTTATGCGTGACGCGGTGACGCTTGAGAAGTGCGCAGACCGTATCGAAATCGAGAACGATGGGTTTGGCGAGTATAAGGATGCCGCTGGGCATACTTGGAATGACAATGGTGATGGGACCTGGTCGCGTTCGCTCTTCTCGTGAGGCGAAACTTCCCTTGGCGAGGGGCATCCCTCGTCAGGGGAAGAATAATCCATGGCATGAGTGGGAGGACTTGAAGTATGAAAAAGCGCAGGCAGAAAAAAGCCAACAAGAGGCTGCGGCGTCAATTGAATCGTGCATTGAGGGAGATCGATACTCTCAAGGCTCGGTTGTACAGTGCGGGCAGCGATACTTCATGTGTACAGACTTTGCCGTCGGAAGTGCCTTCAACCGACAAACGGTATAGAATAGGTCAAAATGATTTGTTCTTGTTTGCGTATCCATCAGAACTAAGGAAAATAGAGCAGGAAACATTGCGGTGCGATGGTATTGAGACCGGGGGATTGCTGTTTGGACATATTACGCGAACGGACATGATATGTGTTGATTTGGTGACTGTCGCCAGCACGAAAGCAAAGCGCGAGGTGACAATGTTCGAAGGTGATCCTCATGATGATAAAATTCTCTCTAATTCAATCATTGACGGATATGGAATCGAGCCTTTTGGTTCATGGCATTCCCACCACAGGTTTGGCCTTGAACATCCTAGTGCCGGGGATATCGCAACTATGCGGAGTCATTTTGCGCAGTTACCAGATGCAATTAGAAGATTTGTTATGATAATAGCCACGATAAATGTTAGCAATCAGGTTGTCATAAACCCGTATCTCTTCATTCGTGGCATCGCCGACCCGTTCAAGATGCAATGGCTACCTCCAGAGCGTGTCAAGGATTCGCCTTTTTCAAACATAGTAAACAAGATTGGGGTTGGGTCATGAATTGGAATAGGATATGTGCCGAAGAGCAAGTCCTCAAGACGCTTCTCCATCCTTCATGGGTGGTGCGGAATGGCGCGTGGATATATATCTACAATCCCAAGGGGAATCGAGAATTTACCTTTCACTTCGACTTGAGCCGCCATCCCAACGCATTGCCACGCGTCTGCGTTGACAGGATGCTCTACGATTTCAATGGAAAAGCGCTTGATAGACCGATTGCGCGCCATCACACGCTTGAGCCTATTGACGGCAAAACTCAGATTTGCCACATGTCGCCACTGGATTGGAATAGCACATTCTCGGTATGGTTCGTATATCTGCGGTGCAGTGCTTGGCTGGATGCATATCTCAACCACATAGATACAGGAACGCCAATAGATCACTTTCTAAAACACCGGGCCTAACAAGCTCCGGCAAGTCAAGAACCAACAAAAAGGAGAAATCAAATGAGCAATAATGCAAATGGATACGATGTCGAGGTGCTGGAGTGCATCCGCGACAATCAATGCGAGGATCCGTCGCGCGCACCGGCCGCGCCCAAAGAGCGCAACCTTGTGCCGACATTCGATCCGAATACGGGGACGTTCACGATGAGCCGTCCTAGGGTCGGCTATTCCATTGCAAATGGAACAGTGATTCCATATTATGGCGAATTGCCGCCTCCGTATACGGATGGAACTCTTGAACCTTGCGCCGCAGACTTATTCGGGAAGCGGGTCGTCTTGGTCGGTCTGGGATCAGCGGGAAGCACCATTGCCGTACAGCTTGCTGCCGCTGGAGTGTCGCACTTCGATATCTGGGACGACGATGTGTGGGAGAAGCAGAATCTCAGCCGCGCAATCGTCGGCATTTCCGATGTTGGGAAGAGGAAGGTAGATGTCATCGAACATTTCATTAACGAGAAGAATCCTGCCACAGAAGTTGTTAAACATGATGCAGATGTGATGCTAGATTCTGGGGCTTTTGAGGCTGCTGTCAAGGAATGCGATGTTATTGGAGCGTGTACCGATAATAATGAATCTCGGTTCTTCATTGACGACATCGCCAAGGAGTACAAGAAAACCGTCGTATTTGCACGCGCCTTTGCAAGGGCGGAAGGTGGCGATGCGTTTCTGAGCGTTCCAGGAGGAGCAGGCTATGCGGAAAGTGTAAAGATGATGGCATGTGGTCGTGAAGTCGTTCTGAATGAAAAACAGGGGCGACGCAGGGGCGATATTCCAGCATATGCAAGCGAAGAAGATGTCGGCATAATCGTTCAACCAGGTTTGGGGGTCGATATCATGCCGATTATATATTGGCATCTTAAGTTGATCCTTATGGTCTTAGCAAAAGGAACTGCCAGTGAACTCAAATCCTTCCAAGACGAAATAGGGGACAACAATTATTTCCTTTGGGGCGCTGTACGGCGCGAGGGTAATCCATTTGAACAGTTTGCGCCTATGAGGAATCCTGGAGATCGGCCGTCCTGTTTCAGGTGGTATGGTATGCGCCTGGGAGCAGAAAAGTAATCCAAGAAGGAGTATAATAATGGTTTTTGATCCGAACACACTCTGCTGGGTCGATGACAGTGATGCGCATAGCAATCGCGGATCATCTGATCATTATTATGCTCTGCATCAACAACATGAACAGAGGTCCCATTGCTTCTTGAAGTCCAAGGTGGCTACTGTCGTCTTTTACATAGCAATCTTTTACTGCGTATGGGCATTATCTGCGTTTGTGTACAAACATGAATGGCAAACTCCAGTTGAAATGTGGAATGATATCACAGCTACAATTCAAGACATTGCAGGATTTAGCACGAAGGTGTCAACTGCAAACAATGGTTCGATAAATTCATCACAGAACGTTGCTGGCGACATCCCAACACAAAAACAGAAGGGTGATAGTGCTAATCCATATCAGGAGCCTTGTAAAGCGTGCGGGGCCTTAATTGATTTTTCCGCATTGGCACACTTAAGAGAGTGTGATACTTACTGTCCTGTTTGCATGGCAAGTCTCCATATAACATTTCATTGAGAAGGAGTGCTAAAATGTCTTCATCAACTCGTATTGTCGATACAATTGCAGGAATCCTGGGAGTGTTGGGCCTTCTTCTATGGGTCTTGATACGAACAATTGCCAAGATCTTGGATTATTTGGTTCATGTCGCAATGAGCGTGTTATGCCCATAATACAGATGGTTGTGTCATGATGGAAATCTTGTGGACAATCCTGCTTCGATTTATCAATGCGCGTTTTCGCATTGGTAGATTATTTGGTGTTCTGTTCACGATTAACTATAGTTTTGTCGCAGTTCCAATTGCTGTTGCTGTATATTGCTGGCCAGATTTCAGATTACTCTATGGCTTGATGTCGTTTTGTATGGCGATTGCGGCATCCATTCTATTGCATGAACTTGGTCATGCACTGGGCGGATATGTTGTCGGTAATCCCGCAAAGGAGATATGCCTCCTCATTTGCGGTGGTTATACGACCTTTCTTCGTAATCCCGGCGTCACGGCTAAAGACGCCGTCATGAGCTTGGCAGGCCCGCTGGCCAATGCTCTGGTATGTTGCTTGATTCTCTGGATTGAGTGCTGTCAGTGGAATGGTTCTTTTGGAGAGCTGGCGTCCCTGCTGCTCTCACAGGTACTTGGCGGCAACATCTCAACGGACGAACTGCCGTTTTCATTTGTGATGCTGAACTCAATTGCACTCGTCAACGCATATATGTTTGTGCTCAACATGTTACCGGCTTTCCCGTTGGATGGCGGACGAATCTTCAGATGGCTCGCCGGTTGTTTCCTGACATCGCAAAAGGCGGCATTCGTCACCATGCTTTTGGCCCGGATGTTGGCATGTCTCCTTGTTGGGTGGAGTTTAATGGCAGATTTGATTGTAGAGTTCAATCCTTTCAATTTTTGTGTCATTGTTCTTGTTGTCGCTTGGATCTGGTACGGAAGTAAGGCGGAACTGTGGCGCACCAGGCAGTATCCTCGGAAATCTCACGTGACTGTTATTCGAATGACGGATCGTTTTATGGTGCCTTTAAGGACAGTGAGGAAGGAATAGAGATAAATATAGCGAACTGATGCAAGAAAGACCGCCTGTAGGCGTCAATGATGATAGGAGGACCTATGAACAAACCAAGATTCTCGATGCGGTATACGGCGTTGCTCAACCGGGCGGTGGCCATTGCCAAACAGGAAGGTGACGACTTGATTGAACGGCGGCACCTTCTGACCGCTCTTTATGTAATGGCGCCAAAGCTTCTCAATCGCCTCGTGGGGCGGGACCAACTGTATTTTGTTGGTGAACTCCCTCTTGAGGATGTGAGCAACGGTTTTGAGCCTTGTAAGATGGCCTTTTCGCGTGAATCCTATCGTGTTTTGAGCCTCTATGGCGGAGTTTTGGGAAAGATTGTTGATTCTACTGACGCGACTGTGATAGACTTGCATCACGTCGGGGCTGCCTTACTGATAGATGATGCCCCAGACAACCCCGTTCAGGAACTCCTTGGCACGAACGGGATATCCATAAACAAGACTGCCGTCATGGATGCGCTCACACGCATCTGCAGAAATGGTCTGAAAAAAGGCAAGCAACGTCAAGTCTATCGTGCCGTGGCTAACATCCGCAAACGAATGCAGAATGGCGTTGTGGGACAAGATGCCGCGATATCGACGATTTGCGACTCTCTTCTCAGTAATTGGCTACTGCCTCCTGAAGACCGCACAACGCCGCTCGTCTTTACTTTTGTCGGAAAGAGCGGATCGGGCAAGACACTTGCCGCCACGATTCTTTCGGAGGCTATCGCCCAGAACCGTGAGGGGGCTGTCACTGTTGTGAATGGAGGTCTGTTTGCATCTGAAAACACGTCGCACGATGTAATTGGCTACGATGCATCCTGGAAGGGCGGCGCCCGTATGGGAACGCTCACTGGCCCCGTGATAGACAACCCTGCTGCGATTATTATTATCGACAATTTTGATTTGCTCCACCCAATAGCACGTAGCCACATCATGCGGGCCATAACGACCGGACATCTCAAAGACGACATGGCTGGCCGCGAGATTTCATTTCGCAAGGCAACGCTGATCTTGCTGACGTCTGCCGGTTGCGACGGTGTATATTTTGACGACTCAACTGTCGACAAGACGCGAGCCCGCATCGTTGAGGAACTGACAAGCGGGATCTTTGACCAGAATCGCCGGGACAACGTTACCTCGCTTGCAGGGGTGTCGAATGCGGTCGTGATGCTGAGGGAACTGAACATCAATGAGTTGCGCCGGGTTTTCATCCGCGTGATTGATGACGAGATCGCCTCCATCAAGAAAACCATCTCAAAGAAGGTCGTCATTGACGTCCATCGTCTTGCTGATGTTCTCATCGAGGGGGTCAGTTCGCTGAATCCGAGCGAAGTCGCGCCTCTGGTCAAAGCCAATGTCGGTGATCCGATCCGAAAAGCGATCATGGAGTCCAACGGAGCCAGCGTTAAGTCGATTGCGGTTAAAATCGACTCGCGCGCTGAGATCGACGTCAACGTTGTGACTTCACATCTTGCGATGCGCAAACGGCGGCATATATCAGCATCGGCAACTCTTGATAAGTCCCTACTTGTCCTCAATATCAAATCGGGTGAATACGAGCTGCTTCCTGCAGTCCGTGACGGCATAATAAAAATAGAGCCTCCCAAAGCAGGAGATTCATTTGATAAGCTGGTTGGTCTTGATTCCGCGATTGATTATGCGCGGCGCTGGATAAACTATTTTGCGGGCAAGAGTACCGTTCGCCCAGATGGACTCCTTCTGTGTGGCGGTCCAGGAACCGGGAAAACCAGTTTCGCCAGATGTCTCGCCGCTGAAATCGGGTGCCCCTATGCGGTACTGAACTGTTCCGAATTGTCCTCCGCCGAAACGATAACGAATACGTTTGACGCATTCAGGCGTTATGGGCGCGAAGGGCTCGTCGTTGTTTTGGATGAGATTGATTCCATTGCCGGCGACCGTAATGAGGACAAGACGTCGGCATACGTGGAGAGGCTTAACTTGCTATTGGAGCAGATTGACGGCTTTAATAACGATCCACGGAGTAAAATACTATATTGTGGGGCGACGAACCGATTGAACTCACTTGACAGTGCGATCATGCGTGATGGGCGTCTTGGGCACGTAATTCACTTTAGAGGACTTAATGCAGAAGGACGTCGCAAGCTCTTGATGATGGAAATAGCAGAATGCGGCCTCTCCCCTAAACCAGATTCGAAGTTGCTTGAATTCATGGTTCGCACAACCGAAGACATGTCGGGTGCCATGGTGAAAGCCATTGTTCGAGAACTTGCCATGTCTGTTGCGGAATCCGGACGCTTGACCCGCGAGATGTATGCAAAAGTGCGTCAGATAGTCGTTCAGGGCGAAAGCACGACTTCTGTAAAGCTTGACGATGACCAGTTATTTGACGTGGCTGTTCACGAAGCTTCTCATGCTATTGTCTGCGATGTGGTGAACCGTGACTTTGTCCAAGTCTCTATTGTCGAGGACGGTTCGTCTCGCCTGGGTTATGTCGAATCTTCCAACAAGATATGCTGTTCAAGCGCGTCGATTCTTGAAAGCATAGACATCTCCCTTGCAGGACGCGCGGGACAGGAGGTCATGGGCCTGCCACCATCCGGCGCCGAGTCGGACCTGAGGAACGCGACAAGATTTGCCTTCAGCTACATTCAGAATGGGTTTAGCCCCGAGTGCGGACTCTTGTTCCTTGAAGAGGCTGACGAGCAGATGAAGTCAACTGCGCGGAAACTCCTCGAAGAGCGCTATAGGAGGGTCTGCGACCTCCTGCGCAACTCGAAACCCTTGTTAAACCGTTTTGCGAAAATGCTCGTTGAGCGTAGGACGCTCTTTCACGATGATCTCCGAAATCTCAAGAAGGCGTTAGCCAAGAAAGGAGCGGAATATGGAAACGAAGTGTGAGGCGATGCCTGTTTGGTATAGAAAAGAAAACCCCATCGAAGTTCGGGATGACATCTCGTTCAGCGCGTTTTCTTCAGACGGGGAGGTCGGCATCATGCCGGAATCAGGCGAAGCAGACATCGAAGTGAAGGCTGAGGAAGTTGCTTTTTTATTTGGGAAGAGTAAGGATGAATTGTGGTTCATGCCGAATTCTGGTTTGTTCTTTAAAGTTTCATTTGATTCAGAAGAGGCGTCTGTTGCCACGCGACTTTATGAACAGCCGACGGGGGTATACCGAAATGTTTCATTGATCAAAGATGAGCGTTTCAACGTTCGGGTATATCATGACGCTTTGGCGATGATTCCTCTTGAATCATGCGATGAACGTGTGCACGACAATGATGACGAGAATGCGCCTACTCCATTACAGAACATGTCGGATCTGTTACAGAAGGATACTGATGAAGAAATGGAGGTCGAAAATCAGGTTGAGGATTTCCTGGAGCAGACAATGCCGCTTGATGATGAAATACAGGCAGCAGTTGACGCTGAAATTGAAAAGCATGGTGGTCGCGTCTTCTCACGATTCAGGCCCGGTAACAAACGGCTGTACAGTTTTGACTTTGCGCAGATTGGGACGCGGTTCTTTACAATCGTATATGCAGACTTTGAAGGGAATTGGTTGGCGGACGAAGAGGCATTTGCAGGCGATCCTCCGTTATGGTTTTCGGAAAAAGACCATCGGGTTTCGCCTATATGTCAGGCAAAGAAGTGCCGTTCTTTCTTTAGTCATGAATTGCCGCAAATTAAGATTGAGTCAATGGTTGTACTGCCTAAAGGGTGTATTGTGATCAACGATGACGAGATGCCGGGGTGCTGGCGTAAGACGTGCGGGACGATTGTGGTACGAACTCAGCGGATTAATGAAACTACAATCCAAACGTTAAGTGAATACTTTGCATCGCAGCCAGTCGGAGATGTTGAAGTGCTGAAACTTGATGTTGTTGAGATGGTGGGCTTGTCCAGCCGATTCGTAATGAATCCTGATAATTGGGTAAACAAGGACTGAATGCAAAGGAAGGAGCCGACTATGGATGTGCAGAACAAACAACGGGACCCGGAACAGTGCTACGAAACCCTACCACCCCCAGAAAGAACCGCCGAACTGCTGGCAAAGGCGACGGAACTCAGTTCATGGATTTCGGCACTGAAGCAAAGGTCAAGGCAGCGGCCATTCGTCGGGAAGAGTGAGGACGGTAGGTTCGTTGTCGTACTTCGAGACTGCAGAATAGAATCTTTGAACGCGGATGAATCCCTCGGAACGGCATCGGCCCAGGAAATCATATCGCTGCTCTGCGAAGCCCACAATGACGCAATCGACAATCGGGAGCAGTGGTTCGCCAACCAATGCGAGGCGCTTGCCAAGGCCGCTGGAATCACAGGTGACTTTGAATTGCCATTCTAACTCAGCTTGGAGCTACTTCACCGGTAAGTCAATGAAAGGAAAACGAGATGAACAACACTAAAACCAAAGTTGTCGAATCTGTGCTCATGGTAGCCATTGGATTAATGGTTGTATCAGGATGCGGATACGAGTCAGTTCAATATCGGACGGCATCGCAAGATGCCCCTGTCCACACTGAAGATGTCACTGCAATGAAGACCGCTGCGTTGTCAAATCTCGTGAGCAACCAATGTGTTGCAAACGTAGGGAATGGACGTGCTGCAGAATTGACCATCGACCCTGCAATGCAACGTATCGTATCGGAGACGCTCTGTCGCTATGCGGATACGAACGATACGGGAGTGGGCTGGGCGACTATCCTGTCCGTGAAAGATGGTGCGGTCTTGGCGCTTGCCGACTGCGGCGGCGATGCCGATGCACCACGCCCATTTGCATTGACAAGAAAGTTTATGCCGGGGCATTTACTCTCGCCTCTGACTGTTGCTGCCGCCATTGACGCAGGCATTGCCACGCCGGATAGTGAGCTTTTCACTGATGCCTCGGAGGCGTTCTACCATCAGTACAGGCTTCCAGGGGATGTCGGCCATATCTGGGAGTCGCGGCTGTCGGTGTCCAATGCCATTGTCTACTCGTCGAACGTCGTACTCTCCAAACTTGGGATACTTGTCGGCCGCGACAAGGAATACGATGTCTTGACTAGGTTTGGCATCGGAACAAGGTCAGGAATGGGCTTTTCTGGTGAGCTGGTGGGTCGACTGCTTCCCCCGGACAGATGGTGCAGTCTGCACAGAACTAGAATCCCTATTGGACAGGGCGTGGAAATAACCTCCATCCAGATTGCCCGCGCATACGCGACATTGGCGAATCACGGTCTGCGCGTCGACCCGTATGTCGTCAAGAGGATAACTGATGCATCCGGCGCGACATTGTACGCACATGCTGCATCCGCAAACACGGTGCAGGCCGTGTCTCGCAAGGCGGCGGACAGCACGTGCGCCATCCTCGAAGGGGCGGTCAAGGCCGATGACCTCAAAGGATTTGACGGCCTCAAGGACGAGGATCCTCCTGACATGGCCAAAAGCCTTGTTCCGCGAAGAGCGACGGGGCGTCGCGCGGCGGTCGAGGGCGTCCGCGTCGCTGGCAAGACCGCAACGCCTCATAGGATGAAGGCCAACGGCTATGAGTTTGAAACTGACAAATTCGTTGCGAGCTTCGCAGGATTCTTCCCTGTGGAATCGCCCAAATATGTTCTCGTTGTTTGTTTTGAGACCAAGCGCATTGAGGATGTTCCGTACATCCATCAGGGCGGCGGACGCCCCGCTATGGCCTTTGCGGAAATTGTCAGGAAAATTGTTTATGGGCATAACCGCACGGGAATAAAGACAGGAGGTGTTCAATGGTAAGAAATGGGAATGTGCCGTTCGCCGATTCGCGGAATGGTGTTGCGGGGTGGTTCGGTGGGGGCTGCAATGATGGCTTCCCGAGGGTTGTGGCCCATTGCGGTTACAACCTAAAGGTACCGGCGCTGGTTACCGGGCTTGCGCCGGAGGATGCGGAGCTGCAGAATATCATCGTTGCAGGGTGGAAGTCCTTTGCTTCGACGATAGATATAACGGAGTTTGTCTGGAAAAACAGGTGGAGGCCTGATCGGATTCTCGCTTGCGCAAGGGAGGCCCATTACAACCATCCAGAAGTGTTCTACCTTGCCCGTGGTGTCAAACTTGAACAGATACTTCGCCCCGACGGCACGTTGATCAAGGCGGCGTTAACCGGTCTAACCTACAGTCTTACCATGCCGGAATATCTCGTATGCAAAAGCAAGCTTGATGCGGCGGTTGTCGAGGCCATGTCCATCATAAGCGGAGTTGCCAACGAGGAGGAGAAGGCGTTACGATTGCATGATTACCTTGTAAACGTCTGCGATTGCGACGTGACGGTCAAGAACGACACGGTATATTCCACTCGCGCAAGGACGGCCTATAGCGCCTTGGTTCGGCGGAAAGCGGTGTGTGAAGGTTATGCGATGGCGTATCGGCTTCTACTTAACGCCGCAGGGATCGTCTCGGACGTGTCTATAGACAGGAACGACAAACATATTTGGAATTATGTGAAGGTACACGGCAGATGGTATCATGTCGATGTCACGTGGGACGATCCAGTGTGTGCCGGTCCCGTCCAGCGTCGCCGCAGGATCAGCCGCAGGCACTTCCTGATGAGTGACAGAAAGGCGAGGATGACTGGTCATAAGTGTTGGGATGTGAGGGGGTTGCCACCTGCGAATGACGAACGGTACGATGAGAAATACAGTTGAGAAAGGCTGAAACGAGGAGGTTTCGTGTTGATGGTAGAATTGATGGCTGAATAACGGCATTAGAAAGGTTATATGGCAATGAGAAAAATATCATATCAATTCAAGGGGATTTGCCTCACGGCGGTTGCAGCCGTATCGGCGCAGGTTTTTGCGGGGGCGAATCTCATTCGGAACGGTACGTTTGAAGGTTCGGCGACGCAGCATAAGTGGGGTGGATACTGGGACAGCGAGGTGTTTTCCTGTCCGGGGTGGAAGTTTGAAGGACTTTCCGGCATCGCCAAGTCCGATGGCGTGTGGGTGGCGGAGAAGTCTTCCGTGGGCAGGTACGCCATGTTCCTGAAACGTGCGCGTCCAGGTGATGCGGGCGGCCGGAATTTTTTTGCAGTTCGCGCGGGTTTAATTGACATTCGAATGGGACGTGTGGTACAATTCAGGCATGAACAAATACGTTGCAACTACCTTCGTCGTGGCCGCAGCAGTTTTTGTTGCCGCGCACGCCTCGCCCATCCGCCTGAGATCGACGACCATCAACCCGCCTGCGCAGGCCGCCCGAGGTGCGACGCTCCTCGGCGTCGGCGTCCCCGCACCAGCGCGCGGTCTGTATCTTGTGCAGCCCGTGAACGGCGAGGTTACCGACGAATGGCGCGACAGGCTGGAGTCGCTGGGCGCGAAGATACGCTCCTATATACCCGACGACACCTATCTCGTCGAAATCCCTGGCGAACGCTATGCCGACCTCGCGGCGAACCTGCCGCATGCATATCTAGGCGAATTCAGGCCCGACTACCGCTATGACGCTTCGGAGCTTCCCCCAGAACCGGCCGCACCGACGGCCGGCGGGCAGCCGGTGCGCCTGCTCGCGGCCACGCCGGCGCCTGCGGGTGGCGCAGGGGCGGATTCCGCACGTTTCGACATTCTCCTCTTCGAGAAGGGAACGGCGGACGCGGTGGCGCAGAAGATCGCAGCGCTCGACGGATGCACTGTGGAGGAGGCGACCGGACGAGGCGTCCGGGCCGTCCTCACCGCCGCCGCCGTGAAGGAAGTCGCTTCATGGCCGGACGTCCACTGGATCGAGCGCTTCCGCAAAAGCGTCCTGACGCTCGACATGGCCTTGAAGGCGGAACGCGCAAATGTCGAATCCGTGTGGGAGGGCGGAGCCACGCTCCTCGGGTTGACTGGCACGAACCAGATCATCGGCGTAGCCGACACGGGCCTCGACACGGGCACAAACGGCACGCTCCACCTTGACATTCGGAATCGGCTCGTCTCTTCCGCTTCCGTCTCGGAGCGCGGCAGGTGGCACGACCAGAATGGACACGGCACCCACGTAGTTGGATGCGCGATGGGCAACGGACGTCGGTCGAGCGGCGGCATCCGCGGTCCCGCCTACGAAGCGCGCCTTGTCATGCAGTCTACGTTGCAAAACAACACCGCCAAGAGCGGCATCTCCATCCCCTCCGACATCGAGACGGTGTTCCCGTCAGCCTACAAACGGGGCGCGCGCGTGCACAACAACAGCTACGGACAAGGAGAAAAGGGCTCCCCTGTCAACAACTACACCGCCAAGTGCGAGGGTGTCGACATCTTCATCTTCTAGCAACCGGACATAACGAGCGAATTCTCTGCGGGTTA